>ENA-OROQ01000049-OROQ01000049.1-human-gut-metagenome-genome-assembly--contig:-NODE-49-length-189129-cov-21.1513_pt1 | contig 189129 bp, 118 predicted proteins | sample MGYA00242136_ERZ509062 | MGnify/ENA primary metagenome ERZ509062 (study PRJEB26280, sample SAMEA2338735) | human gut metagenome | biome: human gut; feature: human-associated habitat; material: faeces...
ACTCAATTCTATCACTATATCTTTCCGCATTTCACTTTTTTGTAGTAACTTTGCCACATAATACTTAACACTTAATATCTTGTCATATGAGAATCCGAATTCTTCTGATGGGCTTGTTGTTGGCCGCTGTTGCCAATGCCCAGACTGTTTATCATGATGCTTCCACCTTCCCCCTTCTGGGCAAAGCAACAGAATCTACCCTTACCCGCTATGAGCGTCTGCCGGACTCTCTGCAGAACATCTCCCGCAAGCCATTGTGGGACTTAGGCCGCAACAGTGCCGGACTCGCCGTGCGCTTCCGTTCCAACTCTACAAGCATTTCCGCCAAATGGGAAGTAAGGAACAATATGAGTATGAACCACATGACACCGACCGGCATTAAAGGCCTCGACCTCTACTGCTTGCAAGACGGCAAGTGGATATTTGCCGGTAGCGGGCGTCCGCAGGGCAAAGTCAACAAGGCAACTATTGTAAGCAATATGTTGCCTGAGGAGCGTGAATATCTCTTGTACCTTTCTTTATATGACGGGGTTACTTCACTTTCTATCGGAGTGGATTCTCTTGCCGAGATTACTCAACCGGCAGTGGACTTGCCGCACCGCGAGAAACCGGTGGTGTTCTATGGTACCAGTATCTTGCAGGGTGGTTGTGCTTCTCGTCCGGGTATGGCACATACCAATATTCTGGAACGTTGGCTCAATCGCGAGTGTATCAATCTGGGCTTTAGTGGCAATGCCTTGCTCGATTTGGAGATTGCTGATGTCATAGCTGGCGTAGATGCTTCCATGTTTGTCCTTGACTTCGTACCCAATGCCACTGTAGAGCAGATGAAGGAGCGTGCTGACAAATTCTATACCATCATCCGCAGCAAGCATCCCGATACGCCTGTCCTTTTCGTGGAAGACCCTCTCTTTACCCACTCTCCTTTTGACACCAGGATTGCCAAGGAGGTAAAGGACAAGAATGAGACATTGAATGCCTTTTTCCGTTCTTTGAAGCAACGTGGAGAGAAAAACATCTATTTCCTTTCTTCCCGTGACATCATCGGCCACGACGGGGAGGCTACAGTAGACGGCATTCATTTTACCGATTTGGGCTTTATGAGGTATGCTGAGATACTTTACCCGATATTGGAGAAACACATGCGACCGTAATTAGGTATTACAACCGTTTGTCTGTTTGCTGCCTTGCCGATGCTGTAGGGCAACTATTTGTTTCCTTTAACAAAACAGTCTGTTTCCTATAAGGGAACAGACTGTTTCAATATGACGAACAAACTGTTTTTATATATTGGAACAAATTGTTCTGATACGCTGAAACAAAGTGTTCAAACGCATGTGAACACTTTGTTTCGTAGGCTTGGAACAATGTGTTACGCTTCTATACTCTTATGCTTCTTATACTCTTCAATCACATGTTTCCTGCTCTGCAATATCTGCCAGCGATATACCAGGCACGTGGTGATGAAGTAGAAACCCGTTTGTATCCATAGTGCCTGGTACTCGAAAGAGACTTCATTGAGTGTGGCTCCCATGCTGTTGATGCGTACGTAGCCGTTGATGCCGAAGGTAGAAGGGAAGATGTACGAGAAGTACTTCCAGAAAGTGGGCATGGCAGCTCCCGGCCATGAAATGCCGGAGAGGAACAGCAGCGGCACGGAGGTGAACACGAACAGCAGCATGCACGTTTCGCGGTTGCGGATGGCAATGGATGCTGTCATGGCAAAGAAAATACAAGCGGCCAGGTAGGGCAGGGTGAACAGAGTCAGGACACCGGGTATCGCTATTTGGTTGAGGCTGAAAAGCCATGGAACCACACACAGTATATATACCGATACCAGTGAATATACCATGAAGTAGCTCAGCCCTTTTCCCATCACAATGCGTAGTGTGCCGTTGTAGTGGCGGTTGATAGGCACCAGGTCGCGGAAGCGGTTCTGTTCGCGTGCCGTCCCGGCAGACAAGCCGATGCCGAGTAGCAGCGTTTGCTGGATAATCAATACCAATACTGCCGGAATCAGGAAAGCGGCAAATCCGTTGGTCGGATTATAGAGGGCGACATCCTCATACTCTATCGGGTAGGCGGTAATTTCGTCCTGGCGGTCGGTGGTATTGGCGCTTCGCTCCACTTTGATGTCTGCGTTCATGGCGAGCGACACGTTGGTGTTGGCGGTCAGCAAGGCTTTGTAATACAGCAGTCCGCTCATGTCGCAGAAGATGCTGACCTGCGTTTGCTTACCGCGTACAATGTCGTCGCTGAAGGTGGAGGGGATGTAGATAATACCGTATGCCCTGCGGTCCTTCAACATCAGTTTGGCTTCTTCCATATCAGCGCAGTAGCTCACGAGGCTCACTTCGGGACTGGAGTCCACTTTCCGCAGGTATTCGCGGCTCAACGAGGAGCGTGAGTCATCCACCACGACAGTGGGTACTTCGTGGATAGTTTCGTTGGTATAGATGAAAGCGTATATCAACGGATAGACCAACGGAACGAGCACGAAGAAGATGAGCACGCCCTGGTCGCGGAAGGTGGTGCCGAATTCCCGTTTCCATATATAGAACAAGTCATGAATGCCTTGTATCACTTTCTGTCTGAACGTCAGGTCTTTCATTAGGGCATGTATTTATAGTAAACCAACGCTCCTTTCAGCCTATGGGCTATAAGGAACGGGAGCATCATGAAAATAAGCAGCGCTACGTAGTTGACCCACGAGTAAATCATGGGGTATCCATTCAGTGCCTGGTCCACATAAATCAGGAAATAGTGGCGCAGGGGGAACAGATTTGCCAATGCCTGCAATACGGGGTGCATGCCCATGGCGGGGAATGACAATCCGCACATGGAGAAAGAGAGTACGCCCCATAGGGAAGCGAAACTGAGTCCCAGACGCAGGGTAGGCAGGGTTCCTATCATCAATATTCCCATGCCTTGCGATGCCAGCACCAGGCAAAGGGTGGCAAGCAGCATCGGCAGGATGCCGCTGTTGCAGGGAAAATGGAGGAAACCGTAGAGGTATACATTATATAATATTCCCATCAGGAAGAAGATGGCGGTATGCGGCAGCAGTTTGCCGGCAAGGGAAATCCAGATGGAGTTGTTGCCCATGCGCAGCCATTCGCGGGCGGTGCGGTCTTTTATCTCAACTCCGATGGAATAGACGGTCACCATGAAGATAAGCAGCATCAATACACCCGGTGCAAAGGTGTTGCACAGATATACGGAGTAGTTCAGCCACGGGTTATTGAGTGGATGCGTATCTATGACGATGGGCTGGAGGAAGGCCATCGCTTGCTCCTCGGTAGCGCCTTTGGCATAGAGGGCGGTGCGGGCGGCGGCCCCCGATGCCAGTTCGCTCATCATCTTCATATCTTTGAAGAGCAGTGAGCCGGCAATGAGTAGTGTGTTGTTGGTGTAGAACGAGAGTTTGGGCTGCCGTTGCGCCTGCGCCTTGGCGGAGGTGCCTTCGGGTATATAGAAGAAGCCGTAAATCTCTCCGCGCTGCATGGCGGTGCGGGCTTCGTTGATATTGGGATAGCGAGCCACGACGGCTGTCTGCTCAAAAGCGTCCAAGTTACGTATCAGCTGGCGTGAAGTGGCACTCATGTCCTGGTCTACCACACCTACGGGCATGTCCGTAGGAAGCCCGGAGTCCATCAGCGTGGTGAAGAATATGTAGCAGAACAACGGTGCTATCACCATACAGAACAGATAGAGCGGGCGGGAAACAAGACGGCGGCATTCGCGTCTTGCTACATTCCACAAAGCCGTATGTTTCTTATTTCTTTCCATCATCCTCTCCAATAACTCATAACTCCTTTACTTCTTCAATACAACACTCATTCCCGGACGCAGTCCTTCCACCTTCTCTTGCGGAGCGGCTTTTACTTCGAATGTTTTCAGGTCGAACTGGCCGGTAGTCTTGGTCGCTTTCCAGGCGGCATATGTGCCGAGGTCTTTCATATAGTACACTTTCAGGCGGATATTCTTATCGAGTGCAGGGATGAACGCCTCGAATTCGGTATTCATACCCAACCCTTGCAGCAAGTCCTCGCGTACATTGAAGGTTACCCACATATCGTCCAGAATGGCGATGTTCATAATGGGAGCACCCGTGCCCACGAGCTCGCCTACTTTTGGGAATATCTCGGATACCTCACCGGCAGTCTGTGCAATCAGGTAAGTTTCCTTGATGTACGATTCAACTTCGGCCACAGCTCCTTTGGCGCGTTCCACCAAGGCAGCGGCAGCGGCTTTGTCTTCGCGTTCCGCACCGTTCTTGGCCATATCATACTGGGCTTTGGCGGCTTTCTCTGTAGCCCGGGCTGCATTGCGTTGGGCGGTAACTTCGTCAAGCTTTTGTGTAGACATCACGCCTTGGTCGTGCAGGTTCTTCACACGCGTGTAGGATTTTTCGGCAATCTCCAGTCCGGCCAGTGCCTTTTGCCACATTTCATAGGCAGCTTGTATCTGTTCCCGACGGGCGCCTTTCAGAGCTTTTTCGTTCTGGGCTTGGGCTGCCGATTCGGCGGCGCGTGCTTGTTCCAGTTTGGCCTGCACGTCCGGAGCCTCCAAAATGGCAAGGGTGTCTCCGGCTTGTACGCTTTGTCCCTCTTTTACACGAAATTCCAGAATACGTCCCGGCACTTTGCTCGATACTCGATACTCCGTTACTTCTGCTTGTCCTTGCACAATTTCCGGCCCTTTACGCAACATGAAGAAACCTACAAGGGCAACGATGGCAATCACTCCCGTCAGCGTGAGGAATGCCAACAACATGTTACTGTTTTGTGATTTTGTATCCAACATATTATTTACTATTTGACTGTTTACTATTTACGATTGAAGAAACTATCAATTATCAATTGTCAATTCCCCCGTTGCCTTTCTCAGATAGATTTCCGTCAGTTTTACGTCAATCTGTGCGTCTATCTTTTCCGATTGGGCAGAAAGCCATGCGGTGTGCGCTTCGAGCACATTGCTGGCAGGTATAACGCCTTCCTCAAAGCCAAGTGTGGCGTATCTCAGGTTCTCGTTGGCTTTTTCCAGGTTCTTTTCGGCCATGGTCAGTTTCTTGGCAGCTTCGTTCACTTGGAAAGCCGACTGGTTGACCTGCAGCTCTATCTTTTCTTTGGCGTCATCCAACTGGTATTGGGCGATGCGTGCTTCCGATTTGGCTGCTTTTACTTTATAGATGCCTTCGCCCCAGTGCCAGATGGGTACCGACACCATGACACCCACATTCCACATCCCCTTGAACTTTTTCTCGAAACTGTTGAAGACGGAAGGGTTGGTTGCCATATAGCTGCCCATTAGTGCTATGGAAGGAAGATATTCCGAACGGGTGACATTTACTTTCTGCTTATAAATCTGCGTGGCAAGTTCCAGGCTACGTACTTCGGGACGGGTAGCATAAACATTGTTGATGTCGATGGCACCGTTTTCCGGAGTAGTGGGAGCCAGGTCTTCCTTCTGTTCGTCTGTGAGCATGACGGGAGTGGAAAGGTCGAGACCACACAATTGGCACAGCAGCATCCGGGCAAGGCTCAGGCCATCGGTTACTTTGGTCAGGGTCATTTCGGCCTCATTCACTTTTACTTTGATGGAGAGTCCGTCTGCTTTGGTGGCAACGCCTTCGGCAATCATTTTGTCAACGTCGCTGTCGAGCTTCTGCAGTAGTTTCAGATAACCTTCTGCCAGCTTCTTTTTATGGGCAAGGGACACTACCTGCCAATATGCCTGGTCTGTACTCAGGATTACTTCCTGCATACCGGTGTTGTGCTGCTGGCGGGCCAGCTCTTCGGCGTATTTGGTAATTTTGTTGTAGGCACGTATCTTGCCGCCCATATATAGGGGTTGGGTCAAGGTCAGTGCGCCCGCATACATGTTGCGGGTGTCTGTACGAAAGGCGTCAACCAAGGATTGGCCTGCACCGTCGAGGGCACCTACCAGGCTTTGTCCTAAAGCCGGCAATTGGCCTGCCAGTTCTGGATGAAGCTGTACGATGACTTGGGCAGCCTGCTGTAACGGTCCGCTGAGACTTGTACCCAATCCGGACAAGGCTCCTTTCTGAGCGTCGCTGAGGATGGACAACTCTTTTTGACTGCGCATATATCCGCCGCTGGCCGAAATGTTGGGAAGGTAATTAGTAAATGCCGCTTTCCTTTGATAGTGGGCAGCGTTGATTTTTTCCTGGCTTATCAGCAGTTCTTTGTTGTTGGAGATTGCCAATGCACGGCAACTATCCAAGCTTAATGCTTCCTGGGCCTTCATGGGGAAGGATAGGTATGCCAAACAGATGAAACAGAAGAACTTTTTCATTGGGCTATACATTAATTAAGGTGATGAATCTGTTGTTTATACAGCAACAATAATTGCATAAACAACGATGCAAATGTATAGGCTTTCAATGATATTGCAAAATAATTTAGATTTTTTTGTATTAATTCAAGCTGAATGATTGCGAACCGATAAGGGTACCGTCAGCAAAAATGTCTACGCGGTAGGTGCCTGCATAGAGGTATTCTTCTACATCCCAATATACGGTGACGGCTTGCTCTTCTCCGTTGTATTCTATATACTTCTTGATGGAATATACCAGTTCCCGGTTCTCGTATGGGAAGGTGTTCGAGGAACTTTTGGTCAGCACGTCATTGTCCGGTTTGGTGATGCGGATGTAGAGGGTACGTTCGCCGGTCTCTGCAGTGATGTTTTTCACGATGGAGAAGTTTATTTTGAACTTCACGATGTCTTTCACCTTCTTGGCAGTCTTGCCGCGTTTGTTTGTGGGCTGCACAGAGATGTTGGTGGCGTCCAGTTGGGCGGCAAGTGTCACGGTCTTGGTCAGGTTCTTCTTCTCTTCGGACAAGTTGCTGATTTGCCGGGAAGCGGCGTTGTACTTCTTGGTGACATCTGCTATGATTTCCTTCTGTTGGGCAGTCAGGCGGTTCAGCGAGTCAATCTGGTTGATATAGCCTATCATGACTTTGCGGAGAGAAGCCAGTTCCTTCTTCAGACGGCGTATCTCGGTGGCATTGCTGCTCTTCACGGTGCGGAGTTCTTCCAATAAACGTTGGGTCTTCAATTGTTCCTGCTCCAAGAGTACGGAGAGGGAGTCGTTGGAGACTGTCAACTTCAGTTCGTCATATTGTCTGGCGAAGTCTGTGTATTGATTTTCAAGGTCTTCTTTATCCAGATTGAATTCCATCACCAGTTCCTTGTTGGTTTGCTTTTCGGAAATCAGCAGAATGGTAACTCCTATTAATAATAAGATAAGGAGGCTGCCTGCCACGATGAGAAGTGTATTCTTCTTAACTGCCATTTTTGATAATGATTAATGGTTAAGTGATTAATGGTTGGTGGCTGATTATTCGTCCTACATTCATTAATCGTCCGCAAAATTAATCATTAATCATTAATCATCGTCCACTAATCATTGGCTAAATGTGTATTTAACTAAAATTATTACGGAAATATTTCTCTAATTACGAAGTTCGCTGTACTTTTGCGTCATCTTTAAAGAACACTTATAAACAAAAAACTTTAGAAATTATGTCAAAAGTAACCGTAGTAGGTGCAGGTAACGTAGGTGCTACATGCGCTAATGTGTTAGCCTTTAATGAAGTGGCTGACGAAGTGGTAATGCTGGACGTGAAAGAAGGCGTTTCAGAAGGTAAGGCAATGGATATGATGCAGACTGCTCAACTGCTGGGCTTCGACACCACTGTTGTAGGTTGTACCAACGATTATGAGAAGACTGCCAACTCCGACGTTGTAGTGATTACTTCCGGTATTCCCCGTAAACCGGGTATGACTCGTGAAGAATTGATCGGTGTTAATGCAGGTATCGTTAAGTCGGTTGCACAGAACATCTTGAAATATTCTCCGAATGCTATCCTTGTGGTTATCTCCAACCCGATGGATACCATGACTTATCTGTCATTGAAGTCTCTGGGCTTGCCGAAGAACCGTATCATCGGTATGGGTGGTGCTTTGGACAGCTCTCGTTTCAAATATTTCTTGTCTCAGGCTTTGGGCTGCAACGCCAACGAAGTGGAAGGCATGGTTATCGGTGGTCACGGTGATACTACCATGATTCCGTTGGCTCGTCTGGCTACTTACAAAGGACAGCCGGTAAGCACACTGCTGAGCGAAGAAAAACTGAACGAAGTGGTAGCTTCTACTATGGTAGGTGGTGCTACACTGACTAAGTTGCTGGGTACTTCTGCATGGTATGCTCCGGGTGCGGCAGGCGCTTATGTCGTTGAGTCTATCATCCACAACCAGAAGAAGATGATTCCTTGTTCAGTATATCTGGAAGGAGAATACGGTGAATCAGACATCTGTATCGGTGTTCCCGTAATCCTTGGCAAGAACGGTATCGAGAAAATCGTTGAACTGGAACTGACTGCTGACGAAAAAGCTAAATTTGCTGCCAGCGCTGCTGCCGTTCACAAGACAAATGCCGCTTTGAAGGAAGTAGGTGCTCTCTAATTGAGGGTAACTTAAAATGATAAGCAAACCTCACGGTCTTTTTCCGAAAGGAAAAGTCGTGAGGTTTTTTTTATTCTCCAAAAACAAGAATCATTATGAAAAAACTACTATTAGGTATTGCTGCCGTTTGCCTGGCTGGTTTTACTTTTGCGCAGGATGCTCCGCTGTGGATGCGTCATAGTGTCATCTCTCCCGATGGGACCACCATTGCTTTTACGTATAAAGGAGACATCTATACGGTGCCGGTTGCCGGTGGACGTGCCATGCAGATAACTACCAATCCCGCATATGATACGGCTCCGGTATGGAGTCCGGACAGTAAGCGGATTGCTTTTGCTTCGGACCGTATGGGAAGCCTGGACGTCTACATTGTGGCCAAAGACGGAGGCGAACCACGACGGCTGACTACCCACTCGGGAAGCGAAACGCCGCTTGCTTTTACAGATGCCGGACATGTCTTGTTCTCTGCGGGCATCATGCCGTCTGCCGAGGCTGTTGTCTTTCCCTCTAACGGGCAGTTCAATCAGGTCTATCGAGTATCAGTGGAGGGAGGGCGCCCGACGATGATTTCGTCCATGCCTATGGAGTGCATCTCCATCAATAAGGAGGGAGCGATGTTGTATCAAGATAAGAAAGGTTACGAGGACTACTGGCGTAAACATCACGTATCGCCCATTGCCCGTGACATCTGGATGTATACTCCGGGAAAAGAACCGCAGTACCGCCAGCTGACCACTTTCGGAGGAGAAGACCGTGAACCGGTTTGGGCTCCTGATGGAAAAACATTCTACTATCTGAGTGAGGAAAACGGCTCTTTCAATATCTACCGACGTACTCCCGGAGATGCGAAGGCCGTGCAGTTGACGCACTATACCAAAAATCCGGTACGCTATCTCAGTGCCGCTACGGACGGAAGGTTGTGCTATGGATTTGATGGTGAGATTTACACCCTGCTTCCCGGTGGAGAAGCGCAAAAGGTGAACATCAGCATTGTTTCCGACAGAAACGACAAGGATATTATCCGCCAGATTAAGAGTAGCGGTGCCACGGAAATGGCAGTGTCTCCGGATGGTAAGGAAGTGGCTTTCGTTTTGCGCGGCGATGTCTACGTCACTTCAGTGGAATATAAGACTACGAAGCAGATAACGAATACTCCTTGTCAGGAACGTACCGTAGACTTTGCCCCCGATGGGCGGACACTGGTTTATGCTTCCGAACGTGGCGGGCTTTGGCAACTTTACACTTCGACGATTGTGCGTAAGGATGAAAAGCTGTTTACCTATGCCACAGAGCTGAAGGAAGAACGCTTGACAAACTCGGATGCCGCTTCTTTCCAACCCCAATACAGCCCTGACGGTAAAGAGATTGCCTTTCTCGAAAACCGCAGCACCATCCGTGTCATCAATTTGAAGACAAAGGATGTGCGTACCGTTATGGATGGCAAGTATCAATACTCTTATTCGGACGGTGACCAGTGGTTTCAGTGGAGTCCGGACAGCAAATGGATTCTTTCGGACTATATCGGTGTAGGTGGATGGAACAACAAAGATGTTGTGCTGCTGAATGCCGATGGCAAGGGTGAAATGGTGAACCTGACCGAGAGCGGATACAACGATGGCAATGCCAAATGGGTATTGGGTGGAAAAGCCATGATTTGGACCAGTGACCGTGCGGGGTATCGCAGCCACGGCAGTTGGGGAGCCGAAGACGATACTTATATCATGTTCTTTGATGCTGAAGCATACGACCGTTTTTTGATGAATAAGGAAGAAACCGCTTTACTCGAGGAAGCGGAGAAGGCAGAGAAGGAAAAAGCCGGGAAGAAAGACGAAAAGGATGCCAAGAAGAAAAAAGGGGATGCCGACAAAGATAAGGAGAAAAAGGTAGAGCCGTTAAAGTTCGACCTCGCAAACCGCTTTGACCGTATTGTACGCCTGACCGTCAACTCCTCGCATATGGCAGATGCCATGCTTTCTGCTAAAGGGGATAAACTCTATTATCTTTCTGTTTTCGAGGATGGGTACGATCTTTGGGAACACAATCTGAAAGAGAATGTTACAAAAGTTCTTTTGAAGAAAGTAGGTGCAGGCGCTTTGCAGCCTGACAAGGAAGGGAAGAATATCTTCCTTTGTGCCCGCGACGGAATGAAGAAGATAGAGATTGAAGGCAGCAAGATTTCTCCAATTGAATTTGAGGCTTTCTTCGATTACCGCCCTTATGGTGAGCGTGAATATATCTTCGACCACATCTGGCAGCAGGTAAATGATAAGTTCTATGTGGCAGACTTGCAAGGTACGGACTGGAATGGATACAAAGAAACTTATAAGCGCTTCTTGCCGTATATCAACAATAACTACGATTTTGCGGAAATGCTGAGTGAGATGCTGGGTGAATTGAACGGTTCTCATACGGGAGCGCGTTATTATGCTTCGGGCGCAGCACTTCCTACGGCTGCTTTGGGAGTGTTCTATGATGAAGCTTATGCGGGCGATGGACTGAAGATTAAAGAAATTATAGCTCAGAGTCCATTGACGAAGAAAAAGACGGATGTCAAGCCGGGCTGTATTATCGAGAAAGTGGATGGTGTTGCCATTAAGGCTGGCGCTGATTATTTCCCGTTACTCGAAGGTAAGGCAGGCCGCAAGGTGATTCTCTCGGTCTATGATCCTGTTACCGGAAAGCGGTTTGAAGAAACCTTGAAGCCCATATCTTACGGTGCCCAGAATGAGCTGTTGTATAAGCGCTGGGTGGAAAACTGCCGCAAGAAGGTGGATGAATATTCCGGCGGACGCATTGCTTATATTCACATCAAAGGTATGGATAGTCCGAGCTTCCGTAAGATTTACTCCGATTTGTTGAGCGAAAGCAGTCGTAAGAAAGAGGCTGTTGTGGTGGATACCCGCCATAACGGAGGCGGGTGGCTGCACGAACAAGTAGCGACGTTACTTAGCGGCAAGGAGTATGAACGCTTTGTGCCGCGTGGCCAGTACATCGGCAGCGATCCTTTTGACAGATGGCTGAAACCTTCGTGTATGCTGGTTTGCGAGGATAATTACAGCAATGCCCACGGTACTCCTTTTGTGTACAAGACGTTGGGTATCGGTAAGCTGATAGGTGCTCCCGTGGCAGGAACCATGACTGCTGTCTGGTGGGAAAGCCAGATCGATCCAAGTATTGTATTCGGTATTCCGCAGGTAGGTTGCATGGATATGCAGGGCAACTATCTGGAGAACCGCACGTTGCAGCCTGATATCCTGGTCTATAATGAACCGGAAGCTGTTTTGAAGGGAGAAGATGCACAGCTGAAAGCGGCGGTGGACCACTTGCTGAAGAGGTTGCCGCAAAAGAAATAGATGGATTGGACTTTATAAACAAGAGGCTGAATTCAAGATTGAATTCAGCCTCTTGTTTATAAAGTCGATGGGGTGTCTTATTTATTTTACAGTTACTTCTGACAGTTTTAACCAACCAGAATTAGTGAAGGTTCCCTTGGCAGAGATATCCAGCCCCTTAACATTGCTTCCATTGCCTTTGGTTGTATCGACTAAAGCTACTGCCCAGGTATAGGTTCCTTTTTTTACCCCGTGAAGTTTGGGAGTGAACTCATAGGAAGTGGGATAGCCTTTTATCCAGACGGATAAATCAGTATTGTTGTCCAGATAAGAGTAGACTACTTGATTGTCTTGGTTCAATAATGCGAAAGCTACTTTATACTTTTGGTTCCATTGTGGTATATTGGTTGGGCAATATCCCCAGCCTAAGTTGTTCCAGCGATGTACTATCTTTATTCTTGAACCACTCTTCATTTCTTTGGGAACTACAATGGAATCGGGATATAAACGATAACCTCCTTCGGAGATGAAACGCTCAACCAAAGGATAGGCATCACGGAACCAACTCATGGTTTCGTCTCCTACACGGAAATCCATCATGTTGACATGAGCTTCCTGACCGTCTTCAAATTCTCCGATACGCACATCTTTGGCTGTTTTGTAACCGCTCGGGTCATTGTGATAAGGGTGCTTGCTCACAATCCATCCACCTTCCAGTAGAACCGGGCGTTTCATAATCCAAGGTTTCACATAGTTTCGCTCCCACTGGCCGTAATACTCTCTCATTCCGAAAGCATCATGACGTAAGGAAAAGCCTTTCTCGCAAGCGCTGTCCAACAAGCGTTTACTATCGGGATCAAAATTCTCCTCACCTGCCCAGTCTTTGCCTGCACCCATCCAACGATGGTAGTTGATAACTAAAGGTACTTTGGTGAAGTGTTTGACGTAGAGGTCTGTAATCCAATTGAACACAGCTTCCCGGTTCTTGGGGTCAATGTACTTCATAGTGTGTGCCTCACCCCATTTGCCAAGACCGTAGCCGTCTATAAATTCCACCAGGTCAGGGTCATTGTATTTTTGGGCAAATGCTTCTATGAACTTTGCATATTTCTCCTGGAAGATAGGGTCATCAGGATAGGGAGAGCGTTTTCCATTGTCTGTATAGTATTTGGCTCCTGCATCGAATACATAGGCCGGAGTGGCTTCATTTTTTCGGTCGCGGCTGTCGACAACTACACGGAAAGAGAGACGCATACCTCTGTCGAGTGCCCCTTGAATTACTTTTTTCAACTTTTCGTTGGTATCCCAGCCGTAGACTCCTTCGGCGGGATTGAAGGTACTCCAATGCGTACGGATATAGAGTGCGCGTGCATAATCGGAGATTTTCACGGTTGTTCCTTTTTCCGGTACATAGATATGGTCGTATTTTTTCCAGAAGTCATCGCTGACATTCTCATTTGCATAAACAACCCAACCACTTAAAGGGTTTCCCTGCATGGTTTTTCTGTCTGGCCAGATTTTTATATAATCAGCTTCCGTATCTACAGCCATCTTGTATATCTGGCATCCTGCTGCAAGAAACGCACCGACACCGTAAACTTCTGTCATGTCACGCGTCACTTTACGGGGGTCGGCACCGATAGGCTGTACCCAGCCAAGTTTACCGCTTGCATCTACAGCATCGATCAGTGCCTTCCAGCCTTTTATAATGACTGGCATGAAATCGTCTTCATTCAAGAGTCCCGCATTTACGCCATAGGCCAACGCATATACAAAGAAACCGGTGGAACTGGTTTCGGGAGAAGGATAAGAAGCCGGATCCAGAAGGCTGGCATGCCAATAACCGTCTTCGTTCTGCAATCCGGCGATACGTGTGCATAACCGGATAAACAGTTCTTCGTAATAAGCGCGTTCCATCAAGCCTTTGGGCAACTCCTGCAATACTTCTGCCAGACCGGCCAGTACCCAGGCATTTCCACGTCCCCAGAACACCTTTTTGCCATTGGCTTCTTTTTTACCGAAATAATGCCAATCGCGGTAGAAAAGGTTCTCTTCCTTATCGAATAGGTATTCGTAGGTAGCCCGGTATTCATTGTCCATGAATTGGAGGTATTTCCGGTTGTTGGTTTCACGGTATAGCTTGGCATAAACCGGGGGGGCCATAAACAAGGCATCACACCAGGTCCAGCGTTCTAGGGTTTTGTTGTCACCATACTCCAGTTTGAATGTACCGTTGGATGGATGGTTGACAATCCATTCCGTACGTGCCAGGGTAGGAGCCAGTATTTCCTCTTTTTTATATTTACGGTATAAGTCAATGAATGATTGGGAAACGGTTATATCGTCTGCATGGTACAACCGCTGATGGGGTTGCCAGCAGTTTCGTCTTCCTATTTTATAGAGCCATTGATAGTAGGTGCTGTCATTGTACTCCTCTTCTGCCAGTTTAGCCCAATCTACCATACCTACATAAAGTGCTCCATTGGTCCAATCCAGGTCGTGGTGTTCGTGGGCAGTGTTAGGATTGGAAATTTGCCAGTCTGCCACTTGCTTCATTTTCTCTTTTACTTCCTTTTTGCTGAATGGCACTTGTGCCATGATTGCCATACTGATAAACAGAAAGGCTGCTGCTGTTAATTGTCTGTGTATCTTCATGATTGTTTATTGATAAAATTAAGGGAATTGCCTTTGTTCTCAATGGACGCGGACAATTCCCTTTATGAGAATCTTGAAAACTATCTTTTTACCTTTATTCGTGTTTTATTTTGTCTTTGTGCTGTTAATATCCTTCGTTTTGCGGGAATTCTGCACCCGTATTTGAATCGATTATGCTCTGAGGAATCGGCCATAATGTGTGGTAATCACGCATAACGGGCCCCGATTCTGTATTGTATTTGCGGGTACGCTCCAATAATTTGCCGGTACGGCATAAGGTAAAGCGGCGTGATTCTTCACCTACCAACTCGCGGATACGTTCGTCCAGCAAGAAGTCCATGGTCATTTCACTGTCCGTAATTTCAGGAGCATGTGCGCGACGGCGTACAACATTGATTGCTTCGCGGGCACCTGAAATATCGTTCAACCCCAACCTTGCTTCGCAGAGTAAGAGATAAGTCTCGGACAAACGGAACTTCATGCGGTCACGGTAGGAACCGGTCAAAGAAAGGTTTTCGGAACGGCCATAGAAGAATTTTGTCAGAGCCGGATAAAGACGGAAGGTGGTAAACCATGTTTCGTCTGTAATCGTGGCTTTTTTACCATAAAGGTCGGGCATGTTCTCGTTGTTGTAATACCAGTTACGTTTGATGTTGTATTCGGAATTACGAATGTCTTCTTCATCAAAGAAACCGGTATCTTCTCCAATCCACCATTTCATTGGTACCAATTGCGACAAGCCGCGGCCACCCAGTGAGTCTGCCAAAACAAAACCGGTAATCTCGAAGTATTTGGGTTCCCAGGCACGGCGTGTCCAGTCATCGGAATTTGTACCGCCACCAGTAGTGTTATATTCAAACTGCATGACCCAAATGCTTTCCATATTGCCGGATGTGCGATTTTGGTTGTTTTCAACGAATAGGTCGGAGAACACATCGCCGTTTGCTTTTGCCTTTTCACCGAAGCGGTCTTCCATCAAGTGGAAATATCCGCTGTTGATGACATTCTCTGCAGCAGTTTCAGCCTTTGCATAATCACCCTGCATCAAGTAAACCTCACTTAGTAAGTGTTCTGCCGCCCATTTGGTCAGCTTGCCGACTTTTACGGCATCAGGGTCAGTAGGCAGGTTCTCGACAGCAAACTGAAGGTCTTCTACCATGTGGGCAATAACCTCTTCCTTCGGTGTACGGGTAAAATCGATTCTGAACTGATCTTGAATCTTGTCTACATAAGGAACGTCTCCATACAGATAAACCAATGTACGGTATGCATAGGCGCGGAAAAAACGTGATTCTGCCTGATAGAGCGCCTTGTCTGTGCTATTATCCCAGTTCGTGTTTATTTCCGAGTATTTCAACATCTCATTGGCTCCTGCAATCAGACTATAAGCCCAGTTCCAGTAGGAGCCTACAATACCGGTATTTGGAGTTAATGTCAAGAAACCGAACGGTTGGATAGAACCGTCTTTGGTACCCATGGTAGCAAGGTCAGTGGCAATCTGTAATGCTTCGTAAGGGCAAGCGGCATTGTGCATGAAGGCACCGTTTTCACCCCAAGTGTTGTATTCAGAGCGTGCTTCGGCATAAAGTCCGGTAGAACCTACTTCGAAACCATAGGAACTTGTATATGTGTTGTCCGGAGCCAGTTCACTTTTCAGTTTCTCATCCAGAAAGTCAGAGCAACCGGTAGCAGACAGAGCTACTAACAGAGCTAGAGTTGCTTTTGATATATAATTTTTCATTGTATATATATTTAAGTAAGTTTAGAATGATAAGTTCAGCCCAAGTACGTAGGAACGTGCAGTCGGGTAAGAGGCAAACCAACTGTTGTCATAGTTCAATACGCTGCGTATGTCACAGAATGTATAAGGATTCTCCACACTGATATTGACTCCCAAACCGCTCAGTCCCAATTTCTTTACAAAATTCTTTTCAAAATTGTATCCTAAAGTGATATTCTTTATTTGGATGTATGTAAAGTCTTTGTAATAGCTGTGTCCGTCGAAGTTGTTATATGCTGGAGAAGCATATTTGGAATTGGTGTGTTCCGGTGTCCAGTAATCGGCATTATGCAGATAGTTGTATAAGTTGTAACTCCAACTTCCGATATTGGCTTCGTTCAACTCACGTGTAACTTTGAAGGTTCCATTCAGTAAGAATGACAAGTAAAAGTTCTTGTAAGTCAATGTATTGCTCATAGACATGAGGAAGCTTGGATTCTTTGAACCGATGATAACTTTGTCATTGGAGTCAATATAACCGTTTCCGTCTGCATCTTTCACTTTGGCAGAACCTGGTTTGGCACCTTTTTGGATCTCTTTTTCTGTACCGTCTGCTGCGGTATAGGTGAATTTGTCACCTTCCTGCCAGATGCCGTCGACGTCATAGTCGTAGTAAACTCGCAAGGGTTTGCCGATGAACCATTTATTGGTGATATCATCTTTTTTGTCACCACGTAGGTCTACAATCTTGTCACGGTTCAGTGAAAAGATGATTCCGGTGCTCCATTCGAAGTCCTTATTACGTATGTTGACGGTGTTCAAGGTAAATTCAACACCTTTATTGCGTGTTTTACCCACATTATCCCAAATGGTTTTATAGCCGTTCATGATAGGAACAGTACGTTTCATCAGCAAGTCTTTTGTGTTGGCGACATACATTTCAATGTTACCGTTGATACGGCCGTTGAAGAATGAATAGTCGATACCGACGTTGAATGTTTGGGTTGTTTCCCACTTTAGATTCGGATTTCCGACACCGTCGTTGGCCAGATAAGCACCGTTGACACCTGCTCCACCGTCACCCCAGATATAGTTTGTGAGGTGCAGACGGTCCAATGTCTGATAGGGGTTGATGGCTTGGTTACCGTTAGAACCATAAGATACGCGGAGCTTCAATTGGTCTAGCCAGTTTTGTGCATTTTCCATAAAACTTTCGGAAGCAATGTTCCATGCAGCAGCCACTGACGGGAAGAATGCATACTTGTTGTTTGCACCGAAGGCAGAATAACCGTCGGAACGTCCGGTCAGGGTCAACATATATTTTCCTGCATATGAATAATTCAAGCGAAGCATATAAGACAGCATCGAGGTTTCTGATAAACCAGAACTTACGGTTTTATTCTTTTCACCTGCATTGATGTTATGATAACTGGAATCATCGTTTACAAAACTTTCGGCGCTTGACTTGGAAGTCTTTTTCTGAGTTTGTTGTACACTGAACAAACCTGTAGCGTCGAAACGGTGCTTGCCAAATTCACGATTATATTTGAGCAGATTTTCCCAAGTGTAATCCCAGTAGTGTTCATTGTTGATGCTGGCTTTTCCGCTGGCTGTTCTACCGTCTTTGGTGTCACGGCCATAGTATGTGCCGGTAAAGTCGCTACGATAGTTGTAACCAAAGGTTGTACGGGCTGAAAGACCTTTTACCGGCAACAGAATGTCAGCATAGGTGTTGATGAAGAAGTTACGTCTTGTTTGATCTTGGTCGGCATTGACATTGGCCATCGGGTTAATAATCAGGGATTGGTCCATAGGTTCTTCATAATACTTGCCGTTTTCATCTTTGTAGATACCATAAGGACTTTGCTTTACAGCATGTTCAATATTCGGGGTTATACCACCGCCATCTCTTTGAATAAATTGGGTCTGTATACCAATAGTCAGCCATTTGTTTAATACTTGTGTGACATTCAAATTGATATTGTAACGTTTCATAGCAGAATTGTAGACTACACCTTCTTGATCCAGATAGGAAACTGCCCCCATATAAGTGGTGCTTTCAGTACCTCCGGAAATGCCTACTTGATGTTCCATGGTAAATGCATTGCGGAAAATATAGTCCTGCCAGTCGTTTGTAACGCCTTTCTTGTAATTTATAAGTTCGCTGGCACTCAGAATATTCTCAGGAGCCAATTGGTCTCCGCTCCATCCATCTTTCAGGCGTGCAATGTCTTGTTTAAATGTGATGTATTCGTCTGGAGTCATCACATCAATAGTCTGTTGGGGTTGCGACATTCTGAACTGCCCTTTGTATGTAACTTGGGGTGCACCTTTCTTGCCTTTCTTTGATTGAATCAAGATAACACCATTGGAACCGCGTGAGCCGTAGATAGCTGCTGCGGAAGCATCTTTCAAGACACTAAGGCTTTCGATGATGTTTGGGTCAATATCACTCAAAGAACCATTGTAAGGAATACCGTCCAATACAATAAGCGGTGCATTGTCAGCACTTAATGAGTTTTCACCACGTACACGGAGGGTTTGGTCTGCCCCCGGTTTCGCATCACCAGTAGTTACGCTTAAGCCCGGAATTTGTCCTGCGAGACGGTCCATCAAGTTACTGCTATTTATCATGTTCAGTTTCTTCTGGTCTACTGATACCAGACCTCCAGTCAGGTCGGACTTACGCTGTGTACCATAGCCGATTACCACGACTTCTGCCAGTGTTTTACTGTCTTCCACTAACTTTACGGTACTGTTTCTACCAGCTTTTACAGTCTGTGTCACATAACCGATATAGGAGATTTTGAGATTACTCCCTGCCGGTGCGTTGATTGTGTATTTTCCGTCAAGATCTGTAATGACACCAGTACTGGTTCCTTCCACCATGACATTTGCTCCGATAATCGGTTCACCACTTTCGTCAATTACTGTACCAGAGATGTTCTGTGGTTGTCCGGATATTGCCTTGTTATTCTTTCCGGTATATAAAATAATGTGTGTTGCGTCGATTTCAAATTTAACATTGGTCCCTTTCAATAAGGCTGCTATTGTCTTATTAATAGTTTCATTCTTAACATTCAAGCTGACTTTCTGTTTGATGTCTATTTGCTGCGATTCATAGAAGAAAGTGTATCCGCTTTGCTTTTCCACTTTTGGCATAGCCTCTGATAATGGGATATTTGTGAACTTCAGTGTGATCAGTTTCTCTTTCTTTTGTGCAGAAACCGGGGCACATAGAAATACCAGTATAAGAATGATGAGTTGTTTTCTTATATCCATAATTGTCTTAAATTTAAAGATTAATGTAGGTGTTTACTTTTCGTTAATTATTAAATAATGTGCATTTCTCATTTGTTTGGCATAAGTTTTTAATTTTGTTACTGTTTCATTTTACTTTTTGTTTTGTGTCTGCAAACGAAATTGTCAACTCATTCTCTTTGTTAAAGGTATATTTCATAGGTTGGATGCGTGCCATGATGCGGAGTATTTCGTCCAGCGGTTCGCTACGCAACGTAAACGTATAGAAATATTTATTGGATAATGTAGGATCCACGTCTATCTTTACCCGATACCATTTAGAAAGCAGTTTGCAAATGTCTCCCAATGAACGGTTTCTGAATACGAGTTGTGTATTTGCCCACGAAGAGGCAAAATGTACATCATCTTTTTCTACCTTAAGTGTCAGGGTTTTCCGATTAAAAGTAGCTGTTTCGCCCGGTTTGAGGAAACGGTTCTCTGTCTCGGTTTCCAAAGAGACGGACCCTTCTACCAAACTCACCAATGTATTTTCCGAACCGGGGAATGCATCGACATTGAATTTGGTTCCGTGAACTACGATACGCATACCTTCTGTCTGCACGATAAAAGGTTTGTCAGCATCGTGTGCTACATCGAAGTAAGCTTCACCAGTTACATTTACGATACGCTCATCCTTATTCATTTGTGATTCGTATTGCAAAGAGGTCTCTGTATGCATCCATACTTCGCTTCCGTCAGGAAGGAGAACCTTAGACTTACCCGACAAATTAGAGTATAACTGCGGCATGGCTTCAGGCTGTCCGTTAAGGAATCCTATGTAGAATGAGCAACCGATGGCAACAGCTATACATGCAGCTACTGCGTAGCGGTATATCCGTTTCAGTTCGAAGCGTTTCTTTGCAGGTTTTGCAGTCTGCTTAGGCTCGCTGGCGTGCATACGGTTGACAAGTTCATTCCAATAATATTCGGTATTGGGCGTGTAGTTTTCTACATTTGCCTGAATTTTTTCCCATAACAGTTGCAATTCCTTGAATAACGCTTCGTTGTTACTGCTGCGTAACCAAGTCTCCAATTGCCGCTCTTCGTCTGCGGAAATTTCCTGTTTCAACTTAGGAATGATTAAATTCCAAGGAACACTTTTTTTCATGATCATGATGTTTTTATAGGCCTTCACTTATATGACACATCACTTGAGTTTAACCCTTATTCCGATTCCAATTATTTTTTTAATAAATTTCGAGGAACAAATAATATTAGTATCTTTGCCGCTCAAGAAGCCCTTATCTAATATAACTTCGATATGCCTGCAGAAGATGATATCCTATTGTTACAGTTAATCAAACAAGATGACGAGAAGGCTTTCAAGCACCTTTTCGATACTTATTTTGTTTCACTCTGCCGCTTCATGTCCCTTTATCTGAGAGACAAGCAGGAGATAGAAGAACTGGCCCTTTCTATCTTTATGAATTTGTGGGAGGGTAGGGCCGACTTGACTCTTAAAATCTCATTCAAGGCTTATCTTTTCCAGTCTGCACGTAATCGTTGCCTGAATGCTTTACGCGATGAAAAGGATACGGTTCCCATCGAGGGAGGAGAAGAATATGGATATGCTCTTGCTGCTGATACTTCGGTGGAGATGGAAGAACTGAATCGATTGATTGAAGAAGCTGTTTGTTCCCTTCCAGACAAATGTGGGCAGGTTTATCGCAAAAGTAGGGAGGAAGGGAAGACTAATCAAGAAATTGCCGGGGAAATGGGTATTTCTGTCAAGACAGTGGAGGCCCAAATAACCAAAGCCTTGAAGCATATCAAGAAATTTTTAGGAGAACAGTATACTTATTTGTTCTAAAATAGAAATTGCAGGCCATCTGTCTTTTAGAATGATGAAAGGAGGATGGCCTGCAATATAAAAAGAAGATTAATCTATAACCGTGAATTTTACTTTCTGGTCTTTCACTATTACATAATATTCTCCATTTTCAAGGAAATGTTCACCATTGGCATTTACAAAACCAAGATCACGCATCGGGTCTATTTCAAAGCGGAATATATGTGTTTCACCTGCTTTAATTAGTTGTTTTTCGAAGTGCTTCAACTCTTTGCATGGACGGGTAATCGTGCTAAATGGGTCTGAGATAAACCAATGCACCACTTCTGCACCGTCACGTTTGCCTACATTGGTGACTGGGATTTCCATTACCAACTTTTCACCGCGTCTGATGGTTTCTTTGGGCAAGTTGATATTACCATAATTAAAGGTGGTATAACTCAAGCCGTATCCGAATTCATACAGTGGGGTAGAGGGGATGTTTTGATATTTGCCACTTTGTGGACGGGCTGTTTTGCGCTGATTGTAATAGATTGGAATCTGTCCGGTGGAACGTGGAAAAGTAATGGAAAGCTTGCCCGAAGGATTTACCCGGCCGGACAAGACACCTGCCAATGGTTTACCACCAGGTACTCCCGGTTGCCACATTTCAACGATGGCGTCACAGAGAGGTTCCACTTTAGAGAGTCCCAAAGGACGTCCGTTAGCCAGTGCCAGAACAATCGGTTTGCCTGCTTTCTTCATTTCAGCAATGAATTTCTCTTGAATGGCAGGCAGTTCTATGATGGAACGCGATGCGTTTTCGCCACTCCACTTTTTCTTTTCACCCATACAGAGTAGAATGACATCTGCTTTCCGGGCTACAGCCAGTGCCTCACTGAATTTGGAAGTGTCGTTACCGTCGAAATCACAACCCTCGGTATAAATCAGTTCAGCCTTGCCTGCAAATTCTGCATCCAGTGTCTTTTTGATGGGGAGGACATCTTCTGCATGTCCATGTCCATACCATGACCCCAGAAGCTCGGCACTGTTTTGTACCAGAGGCCCCATGACGGCGATAGTTGGCTTGTTCCCGTTTGCCAAAGGGAGTACCTTGTTTTCATTCTTCAGTAGAACAATGGTCTCTTCTGCCAGTTTCTCTGCAATAGTCAGGCTTTGTGGAAGGAGGAAGCGCTCTTTTTCTGTAGATGTCGGGGTGTAGGGATTGTCAAAAAGTCCAAGGCGGAATTTGATACGGAGCACGCGTTTTACTGCATCGTCCACCAGTTGCATGCTTATTTTACCTTCTTCCACCAGCTTTGCCATATGCCTGTCATAGCAATGCCCCATCATGTCCATTTCCAGGCCGGCGTTGAAAGCCAGACGGGCAGCTTCTTTGCGGTCGGCAGCATGGCCCTGGTCAATAAGTTGCGGTACTGCGGACCAGTCTGAAACAACAAAGCCGTCGTGTTTCCAACGGTTCTTCAGAATTTCTGTCATCGTGTAATGGTTGGCGCTTCCGGGAGTGCCGCTGATGTCATTGAATGAACTCATTAAAGTAGCGGCACCGGCTTTTACGCCAGCTTCATAGGGAGGAATATAGGTGTCCCACAGAGTCTGATTGGAGATTTCCGTATAAACATAGTCACGTCCTGCTTCAGAAGCGCCGTATCCGATATAATGTTTAAGGCAGGCGGCTACTCGCTTGCTGTCGGACATGTCTTCACCTTGGTATCCTTTGATGGATGCGACACCGAATACAGCATTGGTATAAGGGTCTTCGCCATAGCCCTCTGCAACACGTCCCCAGCGTCCGTCTCTTGCCACGTCAATCATAGGGGAAAAAGTCCAGTCTACCCCGGACATGCGTGCTTCCTGGGCGGCAACGGCACATGCTTGTTCTACCAATTGGGGATTCCAAGAACATGCTTGTCCCAAAGAGATGGGATAAATGGTACGGAACCCGTGGATGACGTCGTATCCGAAAAGGATGGGGATACCCAGACGTGATTCTTCCATTGCTTTTCTCTGAGCCTCGTTACGCAGATTGGCATCTTCATCAAAATAAATGAGGGAGCCTAGTGTGGCAGGAATTTTTTTTACTTCCTCACCACGATTGTTCTCGTTGTTATTCCGCCCCAAAGTGTACTGGTTGAGTTGTTGTACCTTTTCTTCCAGCGTCATTCTGCTGACCAGGTCATTCACACGCTCCTCAATGGGAGCTTTGGCATCTTTGTAGATGGGTTGCTTTTTGTCTGCAGCCATTGCTCCGGCCAGGCAACCACTTAAAAGGAGGCAACTGATAAATGTTAGTTTCTTCATGATATATATAATTATGCTATTCTCATTAAATAAGACACGTTTTTCGGAATCTGCTCCTACACAAAGGTCGTTTTTTTAAGGAATATAAACAAGTACATGCAAGGGCTTATTTGAAAATAGGCTTATCGGTTAGTGTCATGGAAGCTTGTTCGTTATTTTTTAGTTCAAATACCACTATTTCATTATTACCTGCTATCAGAGCACCGGCAGGTATCTCCAGGGTCTTTTCTGCATTTTCTTCCCAGTAGGCACCCAAGTATTGCCCGTTTATCCAGACTTCTCCCATTCCCCAGCCGGACACGTCAAGAAAGGTCTCTTGTGCCGGGTTGCTTACTGTGACACAACCTTTACGGAAGCAAGGGATGGAGGAGGTACCTTCTTTGAAAGTTATTCCGGCCACATCGCATTCCTTAATTTCCAATGGGGTCATCTTCCAGCCTTCTAAATCTGTCTTTCCCAATGTTATGCTGCCGTAGATACCTTTTGAATTGTCCAGAATTTCAGGACCATAGGTAATACGTCCGATATTTTCAGTATAGATACTAAGTTTGTGTATGCCTATCGGTAGATTGGTTTTCAGACTTTTACTGCTATCTTTTAAATATCCTTGCAGTTTGCCGTCTGCATAGACCACGGCATAATCCCGTACGTTTTCAATAGTTAGTGTGGGATTCTCCTCTTCCACATCAACGGTTGTCTCATAGAGGGCATAGCCGAAATCCATATCCAGTTCATTCATGGGCAGTAAGGCATCATCTTCTACTGTTTCTCCATAAACTTGTTCCAATGGAGCTGTTTGTGACATTTTTATCTCTTGTGCTGCTGCCGGTCCGACCGGCAGCAACAAAAGAGCCCAAAGCAAGAATAATTTCATCATATTTCCTTTATTTATTTCTTTAAGAATGATTCAATGTAGGACTCGTCAACGGTAATTTGCGGAGCGAATTTGTCACTCTTTACGTAGCGGTCAATGCTTTCCAGCAATTGCTGGGTGGCAGGACGTTCGTTGATGTTTTTCTGGGTATCTACGGCCAGTACCAGTAGACTGCCTTTCTTCACTTTTGCTTCGAAACCAATACCGAGCTTTTCATTATTGTCGTAATGGTCTATTACTTGTATGAAAGGCCGCAGTGCTGCCGGAGCATCCTTCATCTCAATAACCTTGGCATTTTCCAGAATGTCCCACCACTGCCAGTCAGTATGGTAGGAAGTTATGAAATGCTCGAATACAGGCTGGTCGTCATGAATCAGACAGCCAATGGTCATAGGAGGCCATTTGAACATTATCGGATTCCAGAAGTGATTGTGGAACACGGATTTACGACCTTTTACTTTGGAAGGTTTGGGGCAGAGTACCACTTTCTTGCCATCGGCAAGGTGTTGTTTTGCTTTTTCATCGAATACTGTGGTGTAGAGCACTTCACTAGTGGACTGCATTAAGTTGCTATGACGGGGATATACCCAGATATCCCAGCTGTTTTTTACGTGTGCAACAGAAAGATGGACCGTCAGCTTCTGTGGTTCAGTGATATTGTCCAATGCATAACTGAAACTGCCAAGTGGAAATACCCCGTTCTTTCCGACAGTTTGTGTTTTCAGTTTTCCGCTCTTAAGGGTTTTACCGTTGCTGTCGGTGATCCTCCAATTGATTTTTGCGTTTTTCAATAGGGCAGGTCCATAATTGTATATTTCCGCTTTTCCTTCAAATACTTCATCATTGTAAAGTGCGCGTTTGTCGAAACGGAGCAATGCGACAGTCGGTGCACAGAACTCGCGCCACTTTTCCGGTGTGATGAGCCCTTTGGTATTCCAGAAAGGATCGAGAATGCCTACCGGTGCATATCCTTGTCCGGTAAAATCATTCAGAGACAGTAATTGGAAACCGCCTTTCAGATAAGTGCGCAACTGGGCTTCTATGACATCCTTGTACTCTATGGCGGTCAAGGCTCCAGAAGCACGGAAGAAGTCATGTGCCTGGTCGAGCATGTGGTTCTTGTCCAGCAGTTCACGGAATATCTCGAAATTACGCGCTTGTACGGGGCCGGTGAAGTTCTTCATTTCCTCGAAATTGGGATAGATGCACCGCTGTCCGGATTCATGCGAGATGATGGGCAGGCCTACTCCCAGTTCCTTGTTTTTGTCCCAGTTTGTATAAGGGCGTCCTTCGTAGATGGCCATGTGTCCTTTGGTAGTCTGATGGGTAATGTAGAACTGGTCTGATTTGACACGTGTGCGGGCTGTGGAACCGCTGTATAGACGGCGGTTATCCAACTGGCGGGCCGTGGCGGTAAGCTCTTCTATGAAACTGAAATCGCCGGTAATTTCGTTTCCGTTACAGTAGAGAATGAAGGAAGGGTGATTCCCATATTCTTTCAAGATACCCCGCAGCTCGCGACGGAAGAAATTCCAGCGCTTCTCATCGGGTTGGGCATCTTTACCCCACATCGGCATTTCCACCTCCAGATAGACACCCAGCTTGTCTGCCATACGGAACGCAGCGGCAGGAGGACACCAGGAGTGGAAGCGCATATGGTTCATGCCATATTCTTTCAGGATACGGAGTACACGTTCCCAAGAGGCATCGTCCACGGGAGCGTAGCCGGTCTTGGGGAACACTGCGTTTTCAACGGTACCGCGCAGGTGTATGGGTTCGCCATTAAGGATGATATGGTCCTCACCGGCCTCTACTTCGCGCATACCGAAAGTTGTGCTTTTCTCATGCGCATAGGATTGGCCATCTACACTGGAAGTCAGCTTACAGTCCAACGTATAAAGATTGGGATGGAACTCATTCCACAAATGGATATCCTTACCCAAAAACATCTCTTCCTCGATATAAGTAATGGAATCGGTCACTGTTACCGGTACTTCCTTTTGTAGTCTATAGTCCTTTCCTGTCACGTGGAAGGATATTTTGCCGCTGGCGGTATGTTCTGTACAGTTGCGGACAGTCATTTTGACTTTGATGCTTTTGTTCTTGATGTCCGGATAGGCCTGCATGTCATCTACATAGACCGGGTCTACAGCTACCAGTTTAATTTCGCCCAATACTCCGTTCCAGTTTATTTGGGTAAATTCGGAGTGGGCATGGTCCCATTTATGGGTATCGTACTGGTAGCGGTTGTCTATGCAGAAAGTTATCAGTTCTTTTTTGCCTGGATGTAGCCATTGGGTCAGTTCGTGGTTGTGGGGAATACTGATGTAGTCTATTTTACTCACTTCTTCTTTGCCTACATATACCGAACTGAGCCAGTGTGTACGTTCAAAATAGAGGAAAATGCGTTTGCCTTTCCATGCCGCAGGAATCTCTATTTCCCGCTGGTACCATGCGGGGCCCATATATTCGTAGACACGGGTCAGCCTATCCAGGTGGCGGTAAGGAGATTTGTAGCCTATTTTATAGTCATCCGTAATTCCCGGCAGAACGATGCTTTCCTGCAGGCGATGGCAGTAACGTACGTCCAGTGAACCTCTCCGGAAGTCCATGACATCTGTCTGGAATGCCCATTCACCGGACAAGTCCATTTCATCCTTTTCTTGGGCATGCCCGCTCCAGACCATAGAGGTCAGGAGGAGGGCAGCCATGTAGTGTTTTATTTTGTGTTTCATTGTTCTGTTTTCTTTTGGTTATAGTAATCACGCATGATGTACCATGCTTTTTTGCGTTGTCCCTGGTCGGAAACCAGTCCTTTACGGTTCCATTCCCCTCCCTGGTGTGGATGGAAACGGAAGGGGGAACGGAAATCAAAAAGAATCCACGGCGATGTTCCGCGCAGGTTGGGGATATGCTTGAACATTTCCAGATTGTCCTTGTAGAGTTGTGCCTGATAATCCTCACTCCAAGAACTCTTGACTTCCGCGTCGCCATGTTTGCCATAGAGCGCTTCGCCTCCGAACTCGGAAATGAAAAGAGGTTTGCCGGGAGCTACATTCCAGACAGCCTGGTCCGGAGCCAGTGGCCAGTCATGATACCATCCCATATATTTGTTGATGGCTACCATGTCCAGGATGTTGATAATGGAGTCATTCATCTCAAAGTTCCGGCTTTCGCGGTTGAAGCGTACCAAATCGAAGGCGGCCGTAATCAGACGGGTTGAGTCGATGTCCAGGCAACATTGTTTCATGTGTTTCAGAAATTCATTGCGCGGGGTGGAAGTGGCTGTTTCATTGGCAATCCCCCAAAAGGCAACGGAACAACGGTTTTTGTCGCGCATCACCATCTCTTTAATCATTCTGCCTGCTTTCTCACGGGTAGCGGTATTCTTGAAGTCAATCCCTTGCCAGATAGGTATCTCTTCCCATAAAAGGAATCCCATTCTTTCTGCCAGGCGGACAGTATATTCATTTTGTGGATAATGTGCCAGACGAATCATGTTGGCACCCAGCTCTTTGGCTTCGGACAACAGCATTGTTGCGTCCGCTTCTGAGAAGGCACGCCCGCGGCGTTGCGGAATTTCCTCGTGGAAGCTGACACTGCGCAGGAAGATGGGCCGGTCGTTCAGATAGATATCTTCGCCTTTTACATAAAGGTTACGGAAACCAATTTGCTCGTTGAGCCGGTCACTTTCCGAAGTGATGGTCACATCATACAGCTTTGGAGCATCCGGTGACCAACGTTGCAGTTTTTTGGTTTTGATAGTGGCCCGGGCAATTCCGTTGGCATCGGTAGTCATGTTCTGTCTGATGCCCAATTCGGGGATGGCGACTTGCACGTTGATGCCAGGCTTTGCTTCGGATAAGGTTACTTTGGCACGAATCAGGTTGGATTGTACCTTGTCCAACTGGATGAAATGGTCTTTGATGTAACTTTGTGGAACGCTTACCAACATTACATCGCGTGTGATGCCGCCGTAATTCCACCAGTCAAAGGACATGGCAGGGATGGCATCCGTGGTGCGGGTATTGTTGACTTTCACCACCAGGAAGTTGTCCTTTTGCTTTACCTTATCTGTGATTTCCACCTGGAAGGGAGTGAATCCGCCTTCATGACTGGCTATTTTCTCCCCGTTCAGATATATTTTGCTACGGTAACTTACCGCACCGAAATAGAGAAACAAACGTTTGCCGTCAGTCTTTGGGGTATCGAAAGAGCGTCCGTACCATACAGTCCCTTCATAAAATTTCAATTCGGGCATTTGTGAATTGAAATCGGCAGGTACATTCAGGACCAAACCTCCGTCGAAAGAGTATTCGTAAAATTGCTTGTTGTCCTGAGGTTTTCTGTTTTTGTACACCTGCATCCTTTCCCCTTGGTCATAAAGGTCTACAATGGCTCCCCACTTCCCATTCAGTAGCCGGTAGTCGCGTCCGTAAACATTGGACAATAAGTCTTGTGCTTGTGACTTGCCTCCCAGTACAGACACTGCGAGCAAACAAGTAATCATTAATCTTTTAATTCTCATAAATCGTATGTATCAGTTAACGTTTAAAAAGCCTATGGATTATTCTTTGTATATTTTCAATGCGCATCCGCCTCCTTGTGCCATTTTGACGGTCAGTTTACGGGATGCAGGAATGTCTGTGACGGTCTTTTGGTAGTCGGAAGCCAGGCGGTTGGCATTCACTCCGTCATGAAACATTTCCGCTTTCCATCTGCCTGCACCGAGGAAAGAAAGGTCCAGTGTCAGAGTACGTGCATCCCAATTGGTCAGGGAGCCGACATACCAGACATCTCCTTTCCTGCGCGCCATTGTGATGTATTTTCCAATTTCTCCGTTCATGGCTATTGTTTGTTCCCAGACGGTAGGGATGGCAGCGATGAATTCCGTGCATTCTTCTTCACGGTCGTAATTGGTGGGACTGTCGCACAACATGTTCAATGGTGATTCAAATACTACATATTCAGCTAATTGGCGGCAACGGGTTCCCTGGCTCATTGGGGTATCCATTGAGGAGTGGTAACACCGTTTGTTGGCATTGTGCATGGCGCCTTGTGTATAGTCCACCGGTCCGGCCAGCATACGGATGAATGGCATGGTGACATCGTAGGTTACCTGGTCGGTACGGATGTCGCTCCACTTCATCTGTTCCAGCCCGTGAACGGCTTCATAGTTGATGACATTGGGATAAGTGCGGTTCAGCCCGGTAGGTTTGTACGTGCCGTGAAAGTCTACCATCAACTTATATTTAGCGGCAGTTTCGGCAGCCCGGTAGTGGAAGTCTACCATTTCCTGGTCATCCCTGTCCATAAAGTCAATCTTGAATCCCTTGATGCCCATTTCGGAATAGTGCCTGCATACATGTTCCATGTCGCGGGCAAAGGCATGGTAGCCTGCCCAAAGGATGAGTCCTACATTCTTTTGCCTGGCATAGGCCGTGAGCTTCTTTAAATCAATTTCCGGTACAATTTGGAAAAGGTCAGCCTTGAGGTTGACAGCCCAGCCTTCATCCAGAATCACATACTCGATGCCATGCCGGGAGGCGAAGTCGATATAGTGCATGTATGTTTCATTGTTTATTCCAGCTTCGAAATCCACGCCTTTGATTCCCCAATGGTTCCACCATTCCCAGGCCACTTTGCCCGGACGTATCCATGAGATGTCTTTCATGCGTGATGGAGCAGCCAGCTTATAAACCATATCGTTATCTGCCAGCTCCTTGTCATTTCTTGCCACAACAATGATGCGCCAGGGCAGTTTGGCTTTCGGCTGGCAGGAAGCAATGTAGTTTTCACGCTCTGTGACTAATATTTGCAGTTGGTTATGCCCGCCTTGTTTTTTTGTTTTGGGGACGGCGGCAAAAGCGGAAGTGAGTGCTGTTCCCCCGTTTCTGTTGATGAGGAACATGCCCGGATAGCTCTCCACGTCGGATTCGGCAATACAAAGTTTACGGCCGTTTTCCTGCTCTATTACTACGGGGGTAAACATCAGTCTTTGGGGGTTCAGTCCGGATAGCTCTATATGTGTATAGGTGTTTTCAAAAGAGTTGGAGAACTGGGCCTCTATCGGTTGTTTATCGCCATCTTTTACATAAGGGACAATCGATTTGTAGTCCTTGTTGAAGTTGAAGGCGGCTTCTTCGTTTGTAACTTTGAACGGTCTGTTTCCGGTCGCTGCGAACCGGTATGCCATTCCTTCATTGTACATTCTGAAAATGAGGTTGAAATGTTCCCGGAAACTTAACGTCATTTCATTATAGGCATCCTTTACTTCACTGCGCTTGTAGAAAGGAGAGGGAATCACCTCATTTGCCTGGCGATGGCTGACTCTCTTAAGATGGGAGCCGTTACCCCAGACTGTCCCATTATCCAGATGTACTGATAAGGGAGAGGGGGCTACCAATGTATGCCCTTCTTCCGTCAGCTCGTAAGTGATCCGGTCACCTATATATAAGGTAACCTCCAACTTGCCGTCCGGTGAGTTCAGACGATATTCCTTTTGTCCGAACATGTTCGGGATGATGAAAAGCAGTGTTGTGAGTAAGAAAAGTGTTCTCATGTCGTTATTTATTTTAGCGTTTGTTTTTAATTTCATACTTGTAGACAACATAGTCATTGATTGATGGCAGAGAGATTTCCAGCCTTCCTTTCTTTCCGGTTACTGCTGTCATAGCTTTGCCGTGTCCCATCAGTGGGGTACATCTTACAGTGACACCTTCTGGCAGCCAGGTTTCGACTTCTTCAGTCCCTTCTGGATGATTTTCACGGTACACAATCAAGTATCCTCTATCTTTCTTTAGAGACTGGAAGCCGGTCCAAGAGCGTCCCGACGGTTCATCTCCTATGGGTAGGATAGTGCCGGAATGCATGTCATGCTGAAATTTCTTGTAGGCTTCTGTATGTTCCCGTAATGTAAATGCTTCCTCGGGTAGATTGGTACCTTCCATCCAGGCAAGCGGCTGTCCTGCTAAAGTCGTAGCAAACAGATATTCAAATGAATAGTTTTCCGGAGCGAAGACTTCTCCTTTATATTTATCCGTATTTCTCCATTTGTTCAGGAACTCTATTTGCAGCTTTTCTGCCGGAACATATTTGGAAAGCATCCAGAGGTTACGCAAAGTCCAGTAAGGATAGTAGTTCTGCCAGTCGGTATAACGGTTTTCCAGAAAGATATTTCCATATTCATTGAACATGTGGTAGCCTCCGCGGCGGCTGGCTGTCGCATCAAGGTTGAAAATCACTTCCTCGTCCGTCTCTTCCAGCACTTTGTTGAATAAGCGGTGCAGGTTTGTTTCGGCTTCTTTACTGGGAATGGTGAGCCCGTCTATCTTGAATACTTTGATGCCGTATTCGCGATAGAGGCTGATGAGTGCTTGCGCATCTTTCTGCCAATCGGCAAAATCATTTTGTATGCTGGGATTGAACCAAAGACCGATTTCAATACCTAATTCCTTGCCACGTTTTACGATGGGATGCAAACCACGTGGATACTTTTGCGGATCGGGTTTCCAGTAGTCTTTATTGTTCCAAATGTTCTTGAATGAACCGCGGGCTACAGCTGAATTAGGGCTTTTACCTATTTGCCAGCCATCATCAATCTGGAAATGGGTGATTCCCAGACGGGCGGCGCGTTCCAGTTCTTTCAAACAGAAGGATTCGTTTACTTTTGAGTCCTGGCTACGGTCTCCCCAGGTGTTCATCATAATCATCTCGTCGCGGTCGGCCCGGTAAGTACGTATATTCTTCTGATATGAACGAAGCGCTTGTAGTCGGCTCAGTTCATCTTCTCCGTATATTCCCAATACGCATCCGTATGTTTTGGTCCAACGGTCGGGAGTCACGTCTTTCTCGGTAATGCCCAGGCCGGTTACTGTAAACTTCCCGAAATCAGTCAGAAAATCCTTTCCTTGATAGGCTAATTGTACCGAAGAGCAGGGAGCCTCTTTTAAAAAGAAGATGCCACAGTTGTTCTCGCCATTAAAGGCAAACAGCAGATTGCCGCGATATCCCAGTTTGCGATAGGAAATAATCTCTTTCTCGAAAACCAGGTTGTTGTGCCAGTCGGTCACATCGGAAAATTCCACGCTGCGAGCGTGCCAATGTTGTCCTTGGAAATGGAACTGGTCTAGTACAGCGGTTACTTCTTTAGATTTCATGTCTTCGGCGAATTCAATATTCTTCCGGTCGGCTGCACTAACTTCTCTGCCTCCGAAAATACTGTTTACTGTTCCTCTTAAATAGGTGTCGCAGGCTATGGCTGGACAATCATCATAAATACGATATACCCGTTTTATATCTAGCTTCTCCAGGCTGAAAGAAACTTCTACTTTCAGATAAGCGGGAAATATTTTAGTCTCTTTTACGGGAACTACTTTGAGTGAACCGTTTGATGGTTGCGGCAAATTTTTCGTTACTCTGAAATCTGGAGTAAGGCTGTGGTTCTTCCATGATTTTCCATTACTCTTGTCGGTCAGACGGTAAGTTATGATATTTCCCCCGTTCCACAAAAAGGTACGTTCGACCAAGCTGTTTCCGATGGTTAAAGTGTCATTTTTCAGACGGCCGTAACAAGTATCTTGTGCGTGTAACGAATATCCTCCGAAAAGGACAAATAATAATGTTAGAATATTTTTCATGATATGCGTGTTTTATTAATACTTAAATTGTAGTATCAACGTGTTTCTTACTTCTTGTTTTTTTCAATGATAAATATACGAGGCTCTTTTAATAATTTTTGTTCATTGAACTTCTGATTATCGGGAATCCCTTCTTTTTTTCCTACTCCCTCTTTCATCAGTGCTTTCAATTCCGGTAGGTGTTTCTGATATACTCCTCTCGGAGTGGTGTTGTACTTTTTACATAAGGAAGCCGCCATCCCGACAACTTCGCCCATCATTCCGGTGGTACGCATTACGCGGACAGTGCCCAGTGCCACATGGGTAACACTGATATTGCGGCCTGCCATAAAAAGATTCTCGATATTCCTGGAATATAGGCAGCGGTAGGGCACTGCGTAAGGATATATATGGATGTGCTTGGTTGCTGCTTTGAAGGGCGCGTCAGGAAAGTGTGACGCATTGAGCGAATCCGGGAAATGCAGGTCGATGCTCCAGGTTGTGACGAAGGAGGCATCTTCGTGATAGACATTTTTGTCTATATCATCTTGCTTTAGAATATAATCGCCCAACAATCGGCGTGATTCGCGTTTCCCGGCAATATAGGCTACCCAGTCCAATGCGCGGTTCTTATATTTCTTGTTGTCCTTTAATTCATTTTTCAGAAAACTCCAGTTAGAATAGATGACCATTAAGCCATAATCACGTATACGTTCGAAGTCGTCGATTTGATTGAAGTTCATGCCGGTTTCCCATTTCCATTCACCCATCGTCACTTTTTCGCAATTCTTTTCATTGAATTGCAGACCGTACGAGAAAATAGGGAAACGGGTAGGTTTACCTTTGTCTGCAGAGTACCATTGTACGGATGAACCCATTGTCATTTTGTCCGGTTGAATCGGTGCCAGCTCTTCTCCGTATTCGGTACGGGATTCGCGTCCCATGTTGTAGTCTGCACCGGCCAGATACCCGATGGTGCCGTCTCCGGTACAGTCGGAGAACAATGGTGCTTTCAGTTCCACTTCTTTTCCATTCTCTATATGCTTGATGATGACAGATTCTATTCTGTTGCCATCGGTCTTTACAGATATGGCACGGTAGTTGGCATAAAGGGTGATATTCTTTTCATTGGCGATAAAAAGCTCCTTCTTTTCATCTTCATAGTTTGCGGCAGGTTTGGCATTTCCTTCTTTAGAATGTCCGAATTCTCTTATCATACGTCCCAGTCCGGAATTGGGGCCTACTCCGATATTGCCCCCTAAGTGAACCCTGACTTCAGAGCTATTATTGCCGCCAAGTACTGGGCGGTCGTTGATTAATGCCACTTTGCATCCCAATCTGGAAGCGGTTGCGGCTGCACACATACCGGCTATACCGCCACCAGTTACAATCACATCATAGGAGTATTGCTCCGGTTCGGCTGGAATATCCAGCATCTTTTTACGGAAATCTGTCAGTTGTGTGGCCTGAGCGGGAGGGAGCTGCCCTTTTTCCGTAGTAAAATAAATGGCATCGCAACGGCCATTAAAACCGGTCAAATCTTTTAATGTCAAACTAGAGCTTCCTGCTTTTACAGAGACTGTTCCGGCAGGTTGCCACATCCATTGTTTGCCCTCGTCCCCTAAAACCACTGGCAACTTTTTATTGTCGACGGCTAAAGTGAATTTTCCCGGTCCTTTACCATCATACCAGGGAGAAGTCCAGTTGTAGGTGCGTACAAATACATAATATGTACCGTCTTCAGGAAAAGAAATGGTAGTGGAGGCATCCTCAACCGGGACTCCCATTCCATGAGCCATCAGATAAGGTGAACCCATGAGGTCCATGAATTGTTGGTCTACTACCCATCCCCCCTTTCTGTCAAAGCTTTCTGCTTCCACCAATAACTTGCTGGGTACTTGTTTCCTATTGCCTGAAGGCTTGTTGGCTTGTTGGAATAATAGAACCTGCTTGTTGGGTTTTATTTCGAAAGTAATTTTGGTCCCTTTGAACAATTCCTTTAGGATGGCTTCAAGTGGGGCATTGGATACATGCAAATCTTTTCGGGTATCAAGATTGGGCAGTTTGTCGGTATAGAATACATTGTAGCCGCTGGTCTTTTCAATTTGAGGTATAATCTGCTTGATAGTCTGCTGGTTTATAGATACACTGATTTGGGCAAAGCTATTTCCCCAGAAGAACAGCATTCCCAGTAATATTGAAAATCGCGTAATTATTTTATTTTGTCTCATGTCTTATCATATCAGGTTAATTACTTTTTTACTTTAAGAAAGGTACGACAAAGGCTAACCCTAATTAAGCTATTAGAGTATATTAAAACTATATTTCTCGAATGTTTAAATTTTATTGTCGCTGCCAGAAGTCGGTCATTGTGTCTGAGGTAAAAATCCTATAAAATCTATTCCATATACTTTTTGTTTTAGTTAATACAAAGGGCTATTTTTACACTACTAATATATTATAATCGTATTGTCAGATTCTATTTTGTAATTAATGCCGCCAGCTTGGCTGATGTATTCCAATACATTGTTTAAACTGCCGTTTTTAATGATGCCATGATAAGTATATTGTTTGGCTTTTTCGTTTTTGAATATAAATTTGCAATTATACATTCGAGTAAGCATGGTACAAATTTCCTCAAAGGATTCACCATAGAGTGCCAGTTCGTTGCTTCTCCACAGTAAGTTGTTTGCATTAGGATGAAGCTCGCTTTTTTCGAACTGTCCATTGGTCAGGTTGCAAACGAGCCTTTCGTTTGGCTTCATATATGCCTCGTGTCTGCCGTCGTCTACTTTAACTTTTCCACTTATCAGGATTACAGCTACTGATTTATCGTTTTTATGTGCACGTATGTTGAAGCTTGTACCTAAAGCTTGTACATTGATGCCATTTGCTTTCACGATGAAAGGCTTTTCCTTGTCCTTTGCAACTTCAAAATAGGCCTCTCCTTCCAGGGAGACCATACGTGTTTTCTTGTTGTAAGTGTTGTCATATACAATTCTTGAATCGGAATTGATGTAGATCTTTGTGCCGTCAGCCAAAATGATGTCGGCCTTCTGCCCGTTGGATACGGACATGGTGACTTCTGTATTGGCGTCATCGGCCGGTCGTTTGACTCCTGCATAATAGGCTCCGCTTCCCACTGCCAATATGATGCAGGCAACTGCAGCATAGCGCCCAATCTGACGCAGGAAACGGTTCCTTGTTTTCAGGACCTTCGTTTCCGTGGTGGAACTTGCGTCTATCTGGCTTAAAAGTTCGGTGAACATTTCATTTTGTACGGCTTTGTCCATCGTGTCCGGAGCCAGTGCCCAGCATTGCTGATAGTATGCGGAAAATTTCTGTTGAAAATCCGGTTGCTTAATCCATGATTTCAACTGTACATCTTCTTCAGGGCTGGTCAGTCCTCGAAAGAAACGATCCAAAAGTTCAATATGACTGTCTTTTTTATCCATGTTCTGTAGTATATATCTGTATGCCTGCCAAAACACTCACGGATTTTCATGCTTTAACAATTATTTAGAAAGTAGAAGGAGAGGAAAAGCATGATGAATTTGCGTAATTCTTCTTTCAGTAGTTTCATAGTACGGTAGAAATGAGCCTCTACGGCACGTTCCGTCAAATCTAGCTGTGAGGCGATTTCCTTGTTGGACAGTTTTCCTGCTCTTTTCAGCTGAAAGACTTCCCGTGAAACTTCTGGCAGGCTTTGCAAAAGTTGCTCTATCTGTTTTTCAATGATGGAGACGTCCATATCCATCGTATCTTCTTCGATAGCCTCTGCTTCTGTTTTCAGCTTGTTTTCTACAAATTTGTTGTGTAATAATCTTCGTTCGGTTTCTTTGTATACCATGTTGCGTGCGATGGTGCATAGATATGCCGGAAAACTTTTCTCGGTATCCAGATTACTGCGTTTTTCCCATATCGTCATGAAGCTGCTTTGGGTGATGTCTTTGGCTAATGATTTGTCATATACGAGAAGGACGATGGTGTTGTACAGCCTGGCACTGTATTTTTCGTACAATGCTTCAAAGGCAAATTTATTGCCTTCTCTCAACTTGGCTACCAATAAAGTATCATTTTCTTTCTGCATATTGATTCATCTTACATTTACGCATTCTGAATGGTAGTGTCTTTGTATAGTAAAGTACTATTCCACATAGACTCTGAAAGAATGAACTACAAAGGTGGTGTTTTTATTATTTATTTAAAAGTTTTTTGCTGAAAATATACTTTGTGTGATTATTATTTAATTCTATATTCCACGATGAAGGAGGATGGCAGAAATAGTCATTTGCAGTATAAGAAGTGGTAAACTGATGGATGGGTTTAGGGGCTTATTGTCAATACATTACATTTACAGCGTTGTTACATCCTTATGTAAAAGACGTTACATGCCGGGGAAAGACTCTTTACACACCGGGGTAAAGGCCGTTACATATCGGGGTAAAGGTAGTTACATCCTGGGGTAAATGGAGTTCCCCACTGAGGTAAATAAGTTATCCTGCTGGAGTGAATGAAGTGATATAGGCTTATCTGATGTCCGCCCCCCACATTAGTTTATTGCGAAGGGTATCAAAGAAAATATGGTTGAACCGTTTCACTACCTTTATGCTATAGTCGGCACGTGAGATGTGCAACTGGGTCGTTTCTTTGCAGGACTCGCTACGGCCGTCGATGGCAACCAAGAAGTTGTGGCTGCGGCTTTCCACATCAAGTGTAATTTCCCAGTCGTCACAAATGACGATGGGACGGACGTTGAGGCTGTGTGGAGCCACCGGGGTGATGGCAATGGTTTTACTGTGGGGCACAATGACCGGACCGCCGACGCTGAGTGAGTAGGCGGTGGAACCGGTAGGTGTGGAGACAACCAGGCCGTCAGCTTGATAGGTGGTCAACGGAGCGCCATTGATGGCGGCGTGGATACTGATCATGGACGAACTGTCCCGCTTCAATACGGCTATCTCATTGAGGGCGTAAGGGGATTGCATCAAGCGTTCATCGTCGCACCTCAGTTGCAGTACACTACGCTCTTCCACCTTATAGTGGTTGTTGTAGATTTCATCGAAGGTCTCTTCCATCTCTTCCGGTGAGATGTCGGCAAGGAAACCCAGCCGGCCGGTATTGATGCCCAATATGGGGATATTCTTCTTTCCTACACGGCTGGCTGCTTTCAGGAAAGTGCCGTCGCCACCGATGCTGATAACCATGTCGGCACAGAAATCATCTCCGTCAAACAATTCGGCGTCAGGTATGTTTAAATGTAAATCGGTAGTCAGGAAGTGATGGAATTCCCGGCAGATGCAGAGCTGTGCATTATGCTGTCCGAGCAACCGGAAGAGGTTTTCTGCATGCGAGGATTTCTTTGCTTGGTAGGTATTTCCGAATATGGCAAATTTCATAATCAATTCTGTTGGATTGAAGTGCAAAGATGCTATTTTTTTCTCAGAATGCTGCCAATATATAACTATTATTTGTACTTTTGTCCCAAACTATAAACCGAATTATGACTAGATTAAGCGTTAATATAAATAAGGTGGCAACGCTGCGCAATGCCCGTGGAGGTGATGTCCCGAATGTTGTGAAGGTAGCGCTGGATTGTGAAGACTTTGGTGCTGATGGCATTACGGTGCATCCCCGTCCTGACGAGAGGCATATCCGCCGTAAGGATGTATATGATTTGCGGCCGTTGCTGCGGACAGAGTTCAATATCGAGGGTTATCCTACACCCGAATTTATGGATTTGGTCTTGAAGGTGAAACCGCATCAGGTAACTTTGGTGCCCGACAGCCCTACACAGCTGACTTCAAACGCAGGCTGGGATACCAAGACCCATTTTGACTTCTTGAACGAAGTGTTGGATGAGTTCAACAATGCTGGTATCCGTACTTCCGTATTTGTTTCCACCGATGCCGAAATGATAGAATATGCTGCCAAAGCCGGTGCCGACCGCGTGGAGCTATATACGGAACCTTATGCTACGGCTTATCCCAAAGGACGGGAAGCGGCTGTAGCTCCTTTTGTCGAGGCTGCCAAGGTGGCCCGCAGCTTAGGTCTGGGGCTGAATGCCGGACATGATCTGAGTCTGGTGAATCTGAATTATTTTTATCAAAACATTCCGTGGCTGGACGAGGTATCCATCGGGCATGCGCTGATTAGTGACGCGTTGTATCTGGGATTGGAGCGTACGGTCAAGGAATATAAAAACTGTCTTCGCTGATGAATGTAATGTTGTTATTGGCCCAAGTGGCTCCGGCACTGACTGACTCTATTGCAGGTGCCAATCCGGTACTGACACAAGTAAACGCTTCCGACGAAATGAATTTATGGAGCATGGCCATCAAAGGTGGCTGGATTATGATTGTCTTGGGTTTGATGTCCGTACTTTGTTTCTACATCTTGTTTGAACGTAATTATGTTATCCGGAAGGCGGGGAAAGAAGACCCTCAGTTCATGGATAAAATAAAGGATTATATTTTGGGTGGGGAATTGAAAGCTGCCATTGCTTATTGTCGCAGTGTGGATACTCCCTCGGCCCGTATGATTGAAAAGGGTATCAGCCGTTTGGGACGCCCGGTGAACGATGTGCAGGCTGCCATCGAGAATGTGGGTAATATTGAGGTTGCCAAACTGGAGAAGGGAATGACGATTATGGCCACGATTTCCGGTGGCGCTCCTATGCTAGGCTTCCTTGGCACGGTGACGGGTATGGTACGTGCATTTTGGCAAATGGCAAATGCCGGAAATAATATTGATATAACGTTGCTTTCCGGTGGTATTTATGAGGCGATGATTACTACGGTGGGCGGTTTGATAGTCGGTATCATAGCTATGTTTGCCTACAATTACCTGGTGACATTGATAGATGGCGTGGTCAACAAGATGGAAGCCAAGACAATGGCATTCATGGATTTGTTGAACGAACCGGCGAAATGATTAATTAAAGAATTAAGAATTAAAACTTAAAGGCGTGTTAAAACGTAGAGCTAAAATATCACCCAATTTCAGTATGGCGTCCATGACGGACCTGATTTTCCTGCTGCTGATTTTCTTTATGATAACATCTACCATGGTATCGCCCAATGCTATCAAGGTACTGCTGCCGCAGGGAAAGCAACAGACTTCTGCAAAGCCTTTGACAAGAGTCATCATAGATAAGAATCTGAATTATTATGCTGCTTTTGGCAATGACAAGGAACTGTCTCTGACGCTTGAAGAATTGACTCCTTTCCTACAATCGTGTGCGGAGAGGGAGCCTGAAATGTATATAGCTTTGTATGCTGACGAAACAGTGCCTTACCGGGAAATCGTGAAGGTGCTGAACATTGCAAACGAGAATAAATTCAAGATGGTGCTGGCTACACGACCACCGGAAAACTAAATCGTACATTGTACATGGCTAAATTGTAAATGCAATGGTGAATCGGAAGAAGAAAGGAAAATATATAGGTATGGCAGGTGCACTTGTGGTGCATGTTGCCATTATTGCCCTTCTGATACTGGTAGGATTCACACCGCCGGAACCCTCGGAAGAAGGCGGTGTACCCGTTATGCTGGGAGAGGTGCCCGATGCACTGGGCGCTGCCGACCCTTCTTTAGTAAAGGTGGATGTCATGCCGGAGGAAACCGCTCCTCAGGTGCAGGAAACGGTGGAGCAGGACATCATTACGCAGGAAACTGAAGAAACCGTTGCCATAAAGCCCAAAGCCGAACCCAAGAAAAAGGAGGAGGTGAAGAAACCGGAAAAGACGGAAGCCGAAAAAGCGGAAGAGGCCCGCAAACTGGCAGCGGCAAAAGCCGAACGGGAACGTAAGGAAGCCGAGGAAGCTGCCCGTAAACGGGTAGCTGGCGCTTTTGGCAAAGGTGCCCAAATGGGTAGTAAAGGCGATACGGAAGGCGAAGGTATTCAAGGAAGTCCTACGGGAAATGCTCCGTCCGGAGCCACTTCGGGTACGGGAGGCTACGGCTCGTTTAATTTGGGCGGACGTTCTCTTGGTGAGGGCGGATTGCCGCGGCCGGTATATAATGTGCAGGATGAAGGTAGGGTTGTGGTGACCATCACAGTGAACCCTGCCGGACATGTGATAGCAACCAGCATCAACCGCCAGACCAATACCGTCAATCCCGCATTGCGGAAAGCGGCGGAGGATGCTGCCAAGAAAGCCCGTTTCAATGCGGTAAGCGGCTTGAACAATCAGACGGGAACAATAACGTATTATTTTAATCTAAAATAAGAGGAGGAACAATTATGGGTACAGTTTATGTTTTTTTTGCCGACGGATTTGAAGAAATAGAAGCTTTTACTTCTGTGGATGTGATGAGACGCGCCGGACTGAACGTAGAAATGGTGACGGTAACCCCTGATGAAATAGTGACGGGAGCACACGATGTTCCGGTCTTGTGCGATAAGAATGTAGTGAACTGCGACTTCTTTGATGCAGAGCTTGTATTATTGCCTGGCGGTATGCCGGGTGCGTCCACTTTGGAGAAGTGTGGAGAACTGCGTAATCTGGTACTGCGTTTTGCCCAAGAGCAGAAACCGATTGCTGCTATTTGTGCGGCTCCTATGGTATTGGGTAAGCTGGGATTGCTGAAAGGCAAGAAGGCTACTTGCTATCCCGGCTTTGAACAGTATTTGGAAGGTGCCGAATGTACGGGTGCTCCGGTAGAAAGAGATGGCAATATCATCACTGGTAAAGGACCGGGCGCTGCCATGGAGTTTGCATTGGCCGTAGTGGAGCTGTTGCAAGGCAAAGAGAAGGTGCAGGAACTGAAAGAAGCTATGTGCGTAACGGATTTATGATTTTAAATCATAAATCATAAATCATAAATCATAAATGGTTCAGTATGCTCTGATTGTTGCCGGTGGTAAGGGATTGCGCATGGGGACCGAACTCCCCAAACAGTTTCTCCCGATAGGGGGGAAACCTGTTTTGATGCGCACTCTGGAGGCGTTTTATGACTACAATGCTGAGATACGGATAATATTGGTACTTCCCCACAGCCAGCAGGATTACTGGAGGCAGCTGTGCAGGGAGTACCGTTTTTCATTGCCGCATGCCATTGCAGATGGGGGGGAGACGCGGTTCCACTCCGTAAAGAACGGTTTGGCTTTGGTCAAGACACCTGCTTTGGTCGGTGTGCACGATGGGGTGCGTCCGTTCGTGGCCCGGGAAGTGATTGCACGCTGTTATGACTTGGCGGCCGAGAAAAAGGCCGTAATTCCGGTAATCGGTGTGGTGGAGACCGTTCGCCGTATGGAAGGGGAAAGCAGTGTGACTGTCGGCAGGGATGATTATAGATTGGTGCAGACTCCCCAGGTTTTTGATGCGGAACTGCTGAAAGCGGCATACGAGCAGCCCTATACACCCCATTTTACCGATGATGCTTCTGTGGTGGAGGCATTGGGTGTATCTGTCTTTTTGACGCCGGGAAACCGGGAAAACATTAAAATAACCACTCCTTTTGATTTAAAAATAGCCACAGCTCTGATAGGTTCATGTTCGATTTAGCCACGCGTGACATAAAATATTTGTCGGGCGTCGGGCCGCAGCGTGCTTCGGTGCTCAATAAGGAATTGGGCATTTACTCCTTGCACGATTTGCTATATTACTTTCCATATAAATATGTAGACCGCAGTCGGATTTATTATATTCAGGAGATCGATGGGACGATGCCCTATATTCAGCTGAAAGGTGAAATACTAAGTTTTGAGACGGCTGGAGAAGGGCGCCAGCGCAGGTTGATTGCTCATTTCTCGGACGGTACGGGGGTGGTGGACCTGGTTTGGTTCCAGGGCATCAAATATTTGGTAGGGAAGTATAAAGTGCATCAGGAATATATTGTGTTCGGAAAACCGACCTTCTTCAATGGTAGAATCAATATGGCTCATCCGGATATAGACTCTGCTTCGGATTTGAAATTGTCGTCCATGGGGTTACAACCTTATTATAATACGACTGAAAAGATGAAACGGAGTTCTCTCAATTCGCATGCCATCGAGAAGATGATGAATACGGTGGTGCAGCAGTTGCGTGAGCCGTTGCCCGAGACCCTTTCTCCCGCTATACTTGCCGAGCATCATCTGATGCCGTTGACGGAAGCTTTGGTCAATATACACTTTCCCGCTAATCCGGATTTATTGCGTAAGGCACAGTATCGCCTGAAGTTTGAGGAGCTCTTTTACGTACAGTTGAATATCCTGAGGTATGCAAAAGACCGTCAGCGGAAATATCGCGGTTATATTTTTGAAAGGGTGGGCGAAGTGTTTAATACTTTCTACTCCCGTAATCTTCCTTTTGAACTGACCAATGCACAGAAGCGGGTATTGAAGGAAATCCGTAAGGATGTAGGCTCAGGAAAGCAGATGAACCGCTTGCTGCAAGGGGATGTGGGAAGTGGAAAGACGCTTGTCGCACTGATGAGTATGTTGATGGCGCTCGATAATGGTTTTCAGGCATGCATGATGGCACCTACCGAGATTTTGGCAAACCAGCACTATGAAACCATCCGTGAGCTGCTGTATGGAATGGAGGTACGTGTGGAACTGTTGACCAGTTCTGTTAAGGGCAAGCGGCGCGAAGCTATCCTTGCCGGTTTGTTGACGGGAGACATACATATACTGATAGGTACCCATGCCGTCATTGAAGATACGGTGAATTTTGCTTCGCTCGGTTTGGTTGTGATTGACGAGCAGCATCGTTTCGGTGTGGCCCAACGGGCACGGTTGTGGACAAAGAATGTACAACCTCCCCATGTATTGGTGATGACGGCAACCCCGATTCCCCGTACATTGGCAATGACGCTTTATGGCGATTTGGATGTGTCTGTCATCGATGAATTGCCTCCCGGACGTAAACCGATTGTCACTCTTCATCAGTTTGATAGCCGTCGGATAAGCTTGTATCAGTCCATGCACAAGCAGATTGCCGAAGGCCGGCAGGTCTATATTGTCTACCCGCTGATTAAGGAAAGCGAAAAGATTGACTTAAAGAACCTTGAAGAAGGGTATCTGCATGTTTGTGAAGAGTTTCCCGAGTGTAGGGTTTGCAAGGTACATGGAAAGATGAAACCTGCTGAAAAGGATGCTCAGATGCAATTGTTCGTATCCGGCGAGGCACAGATAATGGTGGCTACCACCGTGATTGAGGTAGGTGTAAATGTGCCCAATGCTTCGGTGATGGTGATTGAGAACGCCGAGCGTTTCGGGCTGTCCCAGCTTCATCAGCTTCGGGGACGTGTAGGACGTGGAGCTGACCAGTCCTATTGTATTCTGGTTACCGGCTACAAGTTGGCGGAGGATACAAGGAAGCGTTTGGAGATAATGGTGCGGACTAATGACGGCTTTGAAATAGCGGAAGCAGACTTGAAACTACGTGGTCCTGGAGATTTGGAAGGGACACAGCAGAGCGGCATTGCTTTCGATCTGAAGATTGCCGATATAGCCCGTGACGGACAACTGCTGCAATATGTCCGTGAAGTAGCGCAAACGGTGGTGGATGCAGATCCACATGGCATGTTGCCTGAGAACGAGGTCTTGTGGCGACAACTGAAAGCGTTGAGAAAAACGAACGTTAATTGGGCTGCCATTAGCTGAAAAAACGGTTAAACATGCACTTTTATTGCATTTTATGTTGTAAAACATGTTTGCTTGTAAATCTCCTATCTATAGGGGATTAAGACATCTTTGCGAGCTTTACAGTTTCCTCCTCTTCGAAAAAATAGTTAATGACTGATGTCGTTTTTCAGAGAGAAATGTTACCTTTGGGAGAATTTTTGAAAATCAATCTGGATATTCGCATAGAACAGGTGGTGTTTGATTTGCCGAGATGCTTGCAACGGATATCAAAATGAATGACGAAACGGATGAATTTTAATTGGATAAAAACTGCTTTATTGGCTGCGACGGCAATGGTTAGCTTGAATTCTTTCTCGCAAGACCTGATTGCCCGCCAGGCCCCCATCGACAGAAAACTTAAGAGTGTTGATTCACTGGCTTTGCAAAAACAGATACGTGCGGAACAATCATTGTATCCGGGTTTGGATTTGTATCCCAACTGGAACAACGAATTCGTACAAGCCTATGGCAATGCGATTGTGCCTGAGAGCTATACATTTGATTTGACCGGTTTCTGTATGCCTACTCCCAATACCCGTATCACGGATGTATTCGGTTACCGTCCCCGGAGAAGAAGAGCTCATTATGGTTTGGATATCAAGGTGTATGTAGGCGATACAATCCGTGCGGCTTTTGATGGAAAAGTGCGCGTTGTCAAGAATCAAGGTCGTCGTGGATACGGCAAATACGTCGTTATTCGTCACGACAATGGCTTGGAAACCGTTTACGGACACTTGTCTAAACAATTGGTTGATACAAACCAGTTGGTAAAAGCCGGCGAGCCAATTGCATTGGGAGGAAATACCGGACGTTCTACCGGTTCACACCTTCACTTTGAAACCCGTTTCTTGGGTATTCCCATCAATCCTGCGCTTATGTTTGATTTTGAAAAGCAGGATATCGTAGCTGATTCCTATACTTTCCATAAGACAAAAGGCTCTTCCGGTACGGCGCGTAGCATGGCATCGGGTGAAGGTCTGTTCTATAAGGTAAAGAAGGGAGACACATTGGGACGGATTGCAGCACGTCAGGGAACCTCCATCGACAAGCTTTGCAAACTGAACAGAATTACGCGTAAAACAATCCTGAGACCGGGACAAGTATTGCGCTGCTCATAAAAACGTAAACAATCTCTATAGAAGAGGGTACTTTAATAGATTTTAGAGTGCCCTCTTTTTCTTTTTCTTTAATTATTCCTATCTTTGCAGCGCACTGTGAAAAAAGGAAATGAAAGATACCAAGCAACAATTTGAACATGTCATTGCGGTTTGCCGTGACTTGTTCTCTAAGAAACTTCATGATTACGGTCCGGCGTGGCGCATTCTTCGTCCGTCTTCCGTAACAGATCAGATATTCATCAAAGCCAACCGTATCAGAAGTATTGAAACGAAAGGGGTGACTTTGGTAGACGAAGGCATCCGTTCTGAATTCATAGCTATTGTCAACTATGGAATTGTAGGATTGATACAGTTGGAGCTTGGTTATGCCGAAGCTGCCGATATGACCAATGAAGAGGCGTTGGTGCTGTATGATAAATATGCCAAAACCTCTTTGGAGTTGATGCTTGCCAAAAATCATGATTATGATGAGGCTTGGCGTAGTATGCGTATCAGTTCGTATACGGATTTGATATTGATGAAGATTTATCGGACAAAGCAGATTGAAAGCTTGTCCGGAGCGACTTTGGTTTCGGAAGGTATTGATGCCAACTATATGGATATGATTAACTATTCTGTATTCGGCTTAATTAAGATTGAATTTGGAGATTGACAAGAAACATATTGTCGGGAAAGTTTGGGTGAACCTCTGCCGTTTTCTGCTGGGGGCTTTGTTCATATTTTCCGGATTTGTGAAAGCTGTTGATCCGTTGGGTTTCTTCTATAAAATTCAAGATTACCTGACGGCTTTCGACATGATTTCCTGGTTTCCTTCTTATGCGCCCTTGCTGGTAGGGATAGCGTTGTCTGCCATAGAGTTCAGTGTAGGTGTTTTCTTGTTTTTGGGTATACGCCGGAAGGTGGCATCTGCATTGGCGTTGTTGCTGATGGTTGTAATGACTCCGCTAACACTTTATCTGGCTTTGGCGAATCCGGTATCCGACTGCGGATGCTTCGGTGATGCGTGGATATTGACCAATTGGCAGACTTTCGGCAAGAATGTAGTGTTGTTGGTGGCGGCAGTATCTGTATTCAAGTGGCAGGATTTACTGGTGCGTTTCATTACTCCGAAGATGGAGTGGATGATTTCCATGTATACGTTTCTATTTGTGTTTGCGTTGTCCTTCTATTGCCTGGAGAATTTGCCGATACTTGATTTCCGACCTTACAGAATTGGAGCGAATATCAAGGCGGGCATGGAAATTCCGGAAGGTGCTAAACCAAGCGTGTTTGAAAGCCGGTTCATTTTGGAAAAAGGAGGAAAGCGTCAGGAATTTACATTGGACAACTATCCGGACAGTACATGGACGTTTGTAGAATCGCGTACGATACTGAAGGAAAAAGGTTATGAACCTCCCATTCACGATTTTTCCATGATGAGCCTGGATACATGGGAAGATATAACGGACAGCGTACTGTCGGATAAAGGATATACGTTTCTGCTGGTTGCCCATCGGATAGAAGGAGCGGACGACAGTAACATCGACCTTATCAATGAAATATACGATTACAGTGTGGAGCATGGTTATGGCTTTTATGCCTTGACTTCATCTCCGGAAGACGAGATAGAGTTGTGGCGTGACAAGACCGGAGCGGAATATCCTTTCTGCCAGACAGATGATATTACGCTGAAGACCATTATCCGTTCAAATCCCGGTTTGTTGTTGATAAAGGACGGAACGATTTTGAACAAATGGAGTGACAACCGGCTGCCTGATGAATATGTGCTGACCGATAGCCTGGACAAGTTGGAATTGGGCAAGCAGAAGCAGGAAAGTGACTTACAAACAATAGGCTATGTGTTGCTGTGGTTCATCCTTCCTCTGATGATGGTGCTTTGTGTCGATATTTTAGTCGTAAGGCGCCGGGAGAAACAACGCCTCAGACAACAATAGTATCAAATAGTAAATAGTAAATACATTAACCCTTTTAATAATAAAACAAAATGAGAAAAAACATTGTTGCAGGAAACTGGAAAATGAACAAAACCCTCCAAGAGGGTATTGCTCTTGCAAAAGAACTGAATGAAACATTGGCTAACGAAAAGCCTAACTGTGATGTAATCATCTGTACTCCGTTTATCCACCTGGCTTCTGTTACTCCGTTGGTAGACGCTGCAAAGATCGGTGTAGGTGCTGAAAACTGTGCAGACAAAGCTTCAGGTGCATATACAGGTGAAGTTTCAGCTGAAATGGTTGCTTCTACAGGTGCAAAATATGTAATTCTGGGACACTCTGAACGTCGTGCATACTACGGTGAAACAGTTGCTATCCTGGAAGAAAAAGTAAAATTGGCTTTGGCTAACGGTCTGACTCCGATTTTCTGTATCGGTGAGGTACTGGAAGAACGCGAAGCAAACAAGCAGAATGAAGTGGTAGCCGCTCAGCTGGCTTCTGTATTCTCTTTGTCTGCCGAAGATTTCTCTAAGATTATTTTGGCTTACGAGCCGGTTTGGGCTATCGGTACCGGTAAGACTGCTACTGCAGAACAAGCACAGGAAATCCACGCTTTCATCCGTTCCTTGATTGCTGAAAAGTATGGTAAGGAAATTGCTGACAACTGCTCTATCCTTTATGGTGGCAGCTGTAAGCCTTCTAATGCAAAGGAACTGTTTGCCAACCCGGATGTTGACGGCGGTCTGATTGGTGGTGCTGCTTTGAAGGTTTCTGACTTCAAGGGTATCATCGATGCCTTTAATTAAATAGTTGAAAGCTGAAAGTTGAAAATGGATTGCACATGTCGTATCTGCATAACTGTTTTCCATTTTCAGCTTTCCATTTTCCGTTATATAAAGATATTGACTCATGAAAAAGCTTGGTTTACTTTTAGTTGCATGTTTCGCTTTTGCAACGATTTCTGTAGCGCAGAATAATATTGTGAAAAGCCTGGAACGTAATGTGCCGGGACAAGGCAAGGTGACTATCCATCAAGATGCACGCATTGCGGCATTGATAGGTTCGGAGTATGTTCCTGCCGGTTCGGATGAGCAGAAAGTGATTAAAAGTTCGGGTTACCGCATACAAGTTTATGCAGGGAATAATACCCGTCAGGCCAAGAACGAAGCTTATGCGGTAGCTACCCGCATCAAGGAACATTTTCCCGAACTTACAGTTTATACCTCTTTCAATCCCCCCCGTTGGCTGTGCCGTGCAGGAGATTTCCGCAGTATCGAAGAAGCGGATGCCATGATGCGTCAGTTGCGGGCTACTGGTGTATTCAAGGAAGTTTCTATCGTGAAAGAGCAGATAAACATCCCCTTATAAAGAATTATCATGTTAGGAAAAGAAGAAATTGTATCTCCTTCATTAGATGAATTGAAGGAACATTATCACCGCATCCTTACTCTGTTGGGTGAAGATGCCGGACGTGAAGGTTTGCAGAAGACACCTGAACGGGTGGCGAAGGCCATGTTGTCGTTGACGAAAGGGTATCATATGGACCCGCACGAGGTACTCCGTTCAGCCAAGTTTCAAGAAGAATACAGTCAGATGGTGATTGTGAAAGACATTGATTTCTTCTCGCTTTGCGAACATCACATGCTTCCCTTCTACGGAAAGGCACATGTGGCATATATTCCTAACGGCTACATTACCGGACTGAGCAAGATAGCCCGCGTAGTGGATATTTTCTCTCACCGCCTGCAAGTGCAGGAACGTATGACTCTCCAAATAAAAGAGTGTATTCAGGAGACGCTGAATCCGCTGGGGGTTATGGTTGTTGTGGAAGCCAAACACATGTGCATGCAGATGCGCGGAGTAGAGAAACAGAACTCCATTACCACTACATCCGATTTTACCGGAGCATTCAACCAAGCGAAGACCCGCGAGGAATTTATGAATTTAATCAGGCATAATTCTTGACGGAGAACTCCCCGAATTGAATTTAAAAATTCAGGATGACTCTGTCTCCCAGCCGCTTTGCCATGATGCTTTTTACTTTGTTCAATTCGTTGTAGCGCTCCATGATGCTGTTACACTGGGTTTCATCATTGGCTATGGCAGGGTTCTGTAACGCAAATAGGGTATGCTTCAATTCTTCGCAGACGATGGCATATTTGAAGTTTATCATTAACCGTGGAATTAGCTCATAGAGGCGTTCTTCGTCCGTCACCATTTGTTCTATCTGTGATTTCCTTAACTGATAGCGGTTGCTGATAAGCTCCACACTCAGCTTGCTGATGACGGGGTCGGGATGCGCCACAAAATACCGTTCGGCGGTAAAACCCTCATTGTGGATACGTTCGGCAGCCTCTGTCAGGATTTGCCGGTGAAGCGGATTGTGGAAGGCAAGTTCGTCTTCTTTTAAATCATTGACTATATATTCAGTTACAGTGATAGGGGTTTCCTGCCCCTCTTCATTGGTGACATTGCACATCACCCGCTCACCATAGAGCACTACCATCTTCAGAATAAGTCGTTCGTATTTATAGAACTCCTGGCCCTCCTTGCCCTCCTGCGGGATGAAGGATACATATTCTTCCTCGGGTGGAAAAGGTGGAGGTGTTTCGGAAGGGAGATCGGCAGGCAGTGATTGGGACGGATAGCCAGCTTGTTGTGCGTCGGGGCTGGTAGCTGCAGTATGACTGCCATTGACCCCCGCTTCTGCATTGGCTCTTGCGGCATTGGCCGACCGACGCTCACGTTCTGCTCGCTCAGCTTGTTGCTCGGCTTGCTTTTCGCGACGCTTGGCAACCTCAGAAACCAGCAGTTTGTCTTCTACGTGCAATAATTGGGCGCACTCCTTGATATAGACATCACGCACAATGGCTTCGGGAATGATGGAAATGCTTTGCACAAGGTTTCCTATAAGCTCGGCACGCTTGATGGGGTCTTTTCCAGCATCTTCCAGCAACAGATTGGTTTTGAAGCGGATAAAGTCCGTTTCATTCTCTTGTATGAAGGCCTGGAACTCCGTCGCATTGTGTTTGCGGGCAAAGGAGTCCGGGTCGTCACCATCGGGCAGGAGGCAGACTTTGACGTTCATGCCTTCTTCCAGCAACATATCAATACCTCGGATAGAGGCCTTTATACCGGCAGCGTCACCGTCGTAGAGCACTGTCATATTGTTGGTGAAACGATGAATCATCCGGATTTGTCCGGATGTCAATGCTGTGCCCGAAGAGGCAACCACATTCTCTATGCCCGATTGGTGCATGGAAATGACGTCTGTATAACCTTCGACCAGAAAACAACGGTCTTGTTTCACAATGGCTTGTTTGGCAAAATATATGCCGTACAGTTCATTGCTTTTATGGTAAATCTCCGATTCAGGCGAGTTGACGTACTTCACCTTGACGCCTTTGGTGGCGCCGGCAAGCACACGTCCCCCAAAAGCCACCACCTTGCCGGAGAGAGTGTGTACCGGAAAGATGACGCGCCCCCAGAAGCGGTCTCGCAGTCGGTGGTCGTCCGTCTCGTAGCAGAGGCCGGTCTTGACAAGATAATCCTTTTTATAGCCTTTCTTCAAAGCTTCCTGGGCAAGGGCATCGTGGCTCTCGGTACAATAGCCCAACTGGAACTTCTCGATGATGTCATCCCGGAAGCCGCGGCTGCGGAAATAGGCCATGCCGATACTCCGTCCGTCTACGTGGTTCTTTAGGATATTCTGGAAGTAGTCACGGGCAAAGTTGTTCACAATGAAGAGGCTTTCCCGTTCACCCTGTGCTATCTTCTCCTCGCTGGATAGTTCGCGTTCTTTGATTTCAATGCCGTATTTTTTTGCGAGATATTTCAGCGCCTCGGGATAAGACATCTGTTCGTGCTCCATGATGAAATGCACTGCATTTCCTCCTTTTCCGCAGGCAAAACACTTGCAGAGCCCTTTGGCGGGGGATACATAGAAGGAAGGGGTTTTGTCATCGTGGAAAGGGCACAGACCTACATAGTTCACACCGCGTTTGCGCAGGGTGACAAAGTCTGATACGACATCGTATATCTGTGCGGCATCAAGTATGCGGTCTATGGTGGGTTGGTCTATCATTGTCTCTTTTCTAACTTGTGCAAAAGTACATGATATTTCTTGGATAATCAAAAAATATCATATAGGAAAGAGCAGACCGGAACCCTACATCATCATAAAATTCCCGTGGATTGTATAGTCGAGTTTTTCTTTCAATCTTTGTATGTCAACCGGCTTGGACATATATCCGTTAAAGCCATTCTGCATAATCTTTTCTTTGTCCGAAGCAAAGGAGTATGCCGTTACTGCAATGATAGGTACCGTTTTGGATACTTTACGTATTTCGCGAGTAGCTTCATATCCATCCATTTTAGGCATATTGATGTCCATGATGACCACATGCGGATGAAACTTCTGATGGAGTTCCACGGCTTCCTCCCCATCCCAAGCATGAACCAACTCATAATCTTTCTGTAGGATAGACTTGAACAGCATATAGTTGCTTTCGTTGTCCTCTGCTATCAGGATTATAGGCTTTTCCTTGCTTCTCTCGTTCAGAAGAGGCATTAAAGTTAGATTATTTTCCTTTTGAGCCTCTTTCGGTTTATAAGGTATTGTAAACCAGAAAGTACTTCCTTTACCTTCTCCTTCGGATTCTACTCCGATGCGTCCTTTCATTTTTGTGACAATGTTTTTGCATATTGAGAGCCCTAATCCCGTTCCTTGTATAAAGGTGTTTACTTTGGTAAACCGTTCAAATATTTTCTTCTGATTCTCTAGTGAGATGCCTATGCCCGTATCTTTTACGTAGAAATAGAGTTCTTCTCCACGGATTTTGTATCCAAACATAATCTCACCTTTCTCTGTAAATTTTGCAGCGTTGACCAGCAGGTTGATGAGGACTTGAGAGAGACGGTTATGTTCTGTCTGTACGTAACAAACTGGTACTTCAGGAACGAATTGTAGGGCAACACCTGTTTGCAGTCTGCCTCGTACAGTGTTTTCCACATCTTTTGCCAACTGATTTAAGTCGACATTCTGATAATTGAATTCCAGTGTATTTGCTTCTATTTTTGAAAGATCCAGGATGTCACTTACCAGTTGCAATAGCAACTGGTTGTTGGTTTCTATGATACTGATGAACTCTTTGCGTTCGGTTTCGTTTTCGGTTGCAGTCAGCAGGCTGGAGAATCCTACGATGGCATTCAAGGGGGTACGTATCTCGTGGCTCATATTGGCTAGAAATGCAGATTTCAGCCGGTCGGATTCTTGGGCTTTTTCTCGTGCTCGGATAAGCGCTTCTTCTTGCCTCTTGCGTTCTGTTATCAGTAAAAGGGAGCCGACAAGCGATATTGGACAGCCGTTTTTGTCGCGCTGGTCAATTACTGCGTTGGTTTCCATCCAATCTGTTATTTTTCGCCCTTCTACTTCGGTGATAATACGATATTCTTCTTTGATATGCTGCAACTTGCCTGAAATGAGATTTTCATGTACATGGTGCATACGTTCGAAGTCTTCCGAGTGTATCTTTCGGAAATATTCTGACGCCTTGATAATATCTACTTGGACTGTAGAGTTCTTCTCCTTTGTAAAGTTCATGTGGTCTAATATCTTTTGTGCTTCGCAATAAATCAGACCCTCCTTTAAATCCCAGCGCCATGGTATGATGCGTGCTATGCCCAATGTCATTTCCAGTTTTTTATTAATCTCTCGCAATGTGTTTTCGGCATCTTTGCGCGCTGTAATATCTACGGCAAAGACATCCAAAGTGTGTTTTTGGGATGCCGGGCAAAGAATGAATTCGTAAAAGCTGTTTGTTTGTTTGAAGTAATGAGTAAATGTTACCGTTTGCTTTTCTTGGAATACCATTTCCATGAAATGTGTCAGGTGCTCTATTTGGGAGAAGGCATTTTTTTGTGAACCATCGGTAGTTGGCGTAAACTGGTCGTTGAAAATAATATTGCCGCATCGATAGCTCATATCTGCTATCTGTCCCGTTTTGTCGAAGAAAACCTCTATTTGAGTATAAGATATCGGCATATTACGTAAAAGGGTATCATGGGCACTTAGCAAGGTGATTTTCTTTTGCTGGAACCGATAAATGACTAAAGCTATGATAAGTAGTGAGAGTATCAACACTACTCCGCAAATAATCCACCATTGATACTTCTGCCAGAATGTAAGCGGTTTATTGATGAATACCGAGTCCTTAGGACAGAGTGTGGTGTCCAGACCGTCCATCAGCAGTTGCTGGTAGTTGATGAAGGGATAGGATTTCTTGCTATATGTAAATGGGATATTCTGTGCATCCTCTCCTGCAAATATCTGTTTGAGGGCTGAAGAAAGCGCGTTTTGCACTTCCATGCGGTCATAGAAATATCCTCCCGCAAACCCCTCTTTACCCACATAGGCATTCCTTAATGCAAATACGGGTTGAGGCGATGATGCAACTAACTGAAAGTCTCCACTGATGAGTGTAGGAAAACCGAGTAGATTCTTACGCTCGTAAAACCATGTGGAAAATAGCATACCCGTCTCCGGTTCATCATTTAGCAGATATGCCTGTAATTCGTTTTGGTTTCTTTCATTACCTATTAAGCGTTCATAGTGGAGGTTTGGATACTTTGACGTTATATAGGCATGAATAAGCCGGTCCAAGTCTTGGTTATGATAGAGTTCATCTGCTGCGAATACAATCGTTTTCATTTTTGGCAGCATCTGTACCATCATGTCGATGGTCTCTTTGTACATATACGGCGTTTCGATAAAAGTAAAGTTGTATTGCGGCCGCAGGTCAACCAGAGGAGATGTGATGGCATTGGAAATGTGTATAGGACGTCCGGTGAAATAATATTCCCGTGGAGCATACGTGTCTTCGTTGCCGACCAATACTATTGGAATATTTCCCCACTCACTCAAAATACGTTCCCTTAAAGTAAAAGCCATGTTGCCGAGAAGTACAAGATAATCGGGTTTCTTATCCTGGAAACGTTCGAAAATGCCATTCTCCATCCGGATATACAATGAGTCATTACGAATGAACGTCCCGTTCATGTGTACTACATCGGCTGTGATGTCCTCTATAGGAGATGTTTGCAGCAGGATGGGAGTTATAAGTTCTTGGCTCCAGGGTGCGCTTTCATTGTACGAGTTTATAATAAGTAATCTGCGGTGTTTGCCGACTATGGTTGCTGTGGCAAACGCCGAACTTAAATATAGAAAAATGAAACATAAGCTAATTATGCATCTTTTAGATAAAAATACTTTCATGACCTGATTTTTCAAGCAACATATTGTCTAATGGCAATTTAATTGCTACGTATTATTTATACAAAAATAATACAAATGTATTTTAATCATAAAATATAGTCGCTAAAATTAAAAATAATTAACGGCGTCTTTTTGTTTTATGCACTGGAAGTTTAATGTAATTATTATTTCATATATCTGTCTTGTATTATCTGGCAAGTGTGTACAAGGGTGAGAGCAGATAGAAAAGGGAGTTGACAGATTGTAATAAAAAGATGAAAAGGATATTTTCATCTTGAAAAAAGTTATATTTTTGCACCCGCTTTTGAAAATGGTATCGGAGACATTTTTGTTTTTATATAAATTCAATTGGTATTATGAACATTTTTTGTAAGAAAATCTTTGTTCCCCTTTTGTGCGGAATATTATTTTGGGGCGCTTGCTCAGATGATGCACCGTCCGGAGAAGATAGCGGGCAGCAAACTTATTCATTGGTGGTGAAAAGTGTCACTGCTTCGGGAGAGGATTCCTTCGGGGAACTGCGTGAGGTATCGGTTTTTCAGTTCAGTGGCGGCAGCTTATATAGGACGCAATTGCTGAATCCGAAACAAGATGGTACATCCAGCATCTCTGCACTCAGCGGCTCGCGGTTATATTTTCTTTCAGAAGTGAAGCTGCCCGTTCAGGAAGAGAAACTGACCGAAGAGGAATTGTGTAATATGGCCATTGGCGAAGGGCTTCATGATAATTCCGCTCCGGATTTCATGTCGGCGGTGGTTCAATTGGAAGATGATGTCGAGACGCGCAATAATCCGGAGGTCAGTGTGGGCATGAAACATGGGGTGGCCCGTATCGACCTGAACACTACGGCCGACGATAAGACGCGGATTGAGGAGATTATAGTGGAAGATGCCCCGGCCGAAACTTTTCCGTTTCAGGAAGGCGTTGCCGTGTCGGACAAGACGGTGAAATATGTGAAGACGTTTGAACCGGCATTCGGAGGAGAACAGCCGAGCGTATTCCGTATTTTTGAAAGCATGTGTCCGGTCCATGTCGTTTTGCGTGGTACGTATGATGGGATTCCCATCAGGCTGAAAATGGAGTTGCCGCGTATAGAACGCAACAAGGTGTATGAATTGTCGGTACTTAACGTAGGGGCTACGGTAGAAGGCGTTTTCGAAATCAAGCCGTGGGAAGAGGGCGAAACGGTGACCGGCAAGCCCGACGCGGACCATCGTATTCTGCTGGATGCTTCCCGGTCTGTTATCCCCGAGGGGGTATCGGTAGATTATGAGAACAACATTGTAGAAGTGCCTATGACGGGAGTAGATGGCATGAAACTGGCGTTTCTGGCCGACACCCGGATAGACATTGCATCTGCCGAAGGAGTTGTGGATGGCGTGATGCTGACCGACATGGCAGTGACTGAAGAGGCCGAAGGAATTGTCTCTTCCTTCAGTGTATCTGTTCCGGCGCAAGGCAGCGGACGGTTGGGGTATTCGTTCATGGTGCACCTGAAGAATGCACTTATGGCCGGTTCTTATGATTACGTGGAAGTACGCGTGGCTCCGAGTGACAAGCAGATTGAAACGGTAGAGATGGCAGGAAGCGTGTGGATGGCTTTTAATGCACGCAGCAACGACCTCGAAGACCAGATTTATCCGTTGGACGGTGCTACGGTGGAAGACATGTACCGCACCAGCTGGATTAATACAGTCGGCGGTTTGTTCCAGTGCGGTCGCAAGTATATGTATGTGCCTTGGCAGGGATATAACCCTTCCAACAACCTGGGCAACCAGACTGCCGACATGCCTTGGCAGAATGATTCGCACATGCCTTGCCCTGAAGGATATAGAGTGCCTACCCGCGACGAACTGAACTCCTTGCTTCCGAAAGGCCAGGAGATTCCCGGTACTTATACGGCGGGAAACGGAGAACGGATTACCGCCACGCTCCATGTAGGAGAAGGTACGTTGGTGACCCCTACCGGTGTCACCGGAACACAACATTACGTGAAGTTTACTTCGGAAGATACCGGCCGTTACCTCATCATACCTTTGGCAGGAGGAAAGGGTGACAAATCGACCTCCAACAATCCCTCTTTTGGAAAACGTGCCGTGTTGTGGACTAGCCAGCGCGACGGTTGTCCCGGAGGATATGCCTGGGCCTATTGGATGCAGTTCGAAGGAAAAGATTCGACCGTCATTGCCGAACAGCGATTGCAGATGGAGGCGTTCGCGTCCTTGCGTTGTGTAAAGAAATAGAGGAGGGCAGGACATGAAGATTATAAGAATTATAATGCTTTTGGGATTGCTGCCGTTGCTGGCCAGCTGCTCTTCGGACGGGCTTGGCTTCGACAGCGCTGAACAGGCCGGCGCAGGGCAGGTGACCTTCCGGTTCGGCTTGCAGGCAGATGTCACTGCCGGGGTGCGCACCCGCAGCGAACAGCCGGAACCGATAGCCCGTATGTGGTATGCCATAGCCGACGAACGGGGCGAAGTAATCAAGCCGTTGTATCAGAAACTGGAAGCCGATTTCTCCAAACTGACCATCGAAGGATTGGGGTATGGCGACTATACCGTGGTGTTTCTTGCTACCACCCATCCGGAATCGGATATTACGGTTGACGAGCCGGCCCTGCTGTCGGATGCCTGGCTGGTGAATCACGTGGAAAAGGCACCGCTTGATGAGGCCTGGTTCTATAAGAAGATAGCGTTGCACATCGGCCGGGAGCAGGCTCCGGTGATGCAGACCGTCTGCCTGGAACCTTGTGTGGGCAGGGTAGATGTCGATTTGGATGTGTCGTCCGACTATATGTGGCGGTTTATCCGCAACATAGAGGTCTCTTTCGATGATGCCCAAGGGGTGTATGCTGGTATTCAGGCCGGTGGCGAGTACGCAGGTGCCGGAGGAGTGGACGCTTACAACATCACGCAGCGCCGTTCATTCTACTCGTTGCCCGGACGGGAGGCACTTTCCGGACGGGTGACGATTGAGTCGGAGCGTAGCGACGGAACTTCCTTTATGCAGGTCTATCGCTTCAGTGGTTGCAAGATAGAAGCCGGACGCGTGTCGCATATCCGCATCAATTACCGCCATCCCGAAAGTGGCGAAGGCTTGCTCTATGTACGCGAGGAGGATTTCTCCCGATTCCGGACGGATACCATGTTTCTGGCCGACGAACCGCGCGAGGTGTTCTACGATAGCAATCGCCGTTCCTTTCGGGTGAATGCCCCGTTGCAGGTGTCGGTGTCCGATGATCATCAGCTGCTTGTAAAGTTCTTCTCGCCGATTGGCATCAGTGGCGTCAAGATACTGTGCCGTTTCAACAAGGTGAGCACGGAATTCTTCGAACTGGCTCGTTTCGACCGCATTTATCCGTTTATGGAGGCATCGTTCCCCTTGCCGGTGGTCAGTTCGGAACGTACGTTTGTAGCGGAGAACGGTCGCCGGATAACAGTTCCGGCACAGCCGGAACTCTCCAATGACGATGTGACGTTGCTTGTCCGTACGGAAGACCCCTTCATGAAAAAGATAGAGCAGATAGACAGCCGGTGGTTTATCCGCTTTTCCGCTTATTCGGCCGATAACGGGCATGCTTATTGGCGGCACATGGATCCCTTGCTTTGTCGTCACGGAGTGGCGTTGGTGCTCAACATGGCTTTCATGTTCGCTTCCGAAGAGTTCAATGTGGAAATGAATGCCTACGAGGGCAAGCTGAAGGACAATGGAGGAAATCCGATAGACCTGGATGCTTTGCGGCAAAGAATCCGCAACCACGGCGGTCTTGTGTTGGGCCGTGTGGTCGGAGTAGGTGGTTTGGGTGGAGGCAACACTTATGGTCTGGCCGATTATTGTTATAAAGGTGTTTACTTTGATGCCACGGCGCCGGGAGCCAATCCGCATAATTATGCCCGTCAGGCCATGTTTCACGAGTATGGGCATTGTTTGGGCTACAATCATAGCAGTACGATGACATACGGTGACCAGTGGACAGTACTTTGCGCTACAGTTTTTGTGGGCATGGGGCAAGATGGCAAATTGCCGGTATGTTCAAAAGAGGTGGTAGGAGGTTTACCAATGTAACGTGACAAAAAAAACGCGGCATCGAACCATGTGTTCGGTGCCGCGTTTTTTTTCTTTTGGTGTCAACTGTTAGGATTTTCGGTGATTAATGCACCTCTCCAAGGGGTTACTTCGACAGATAGTGTGAGGTAGTGACTGTCTTTTTCATCCGGGGTGTCCGGAGTTATGGGAGCGGGGTCGTTTTCCGAAATGCGCGGATGTCCCAGACGGTTGATTCCCGTTACGGAAAGCTTGTAAATGTTGTTGCGCACGATGGCAAACTCCATAGGTCCCGTCACGGTGTCGTCGTTGTTGTCATTGTGCCGGTTCCAGCAGAAGTAGTAGCAGTAATAGCAGTAATAGCCTGCTGCGTCGTAGTCGTCCGTGTTCGATTGGTAAAGGGTGAACTGTGCCTTTTTGGCGGCTTTCCTGAAATTGGCCTGGAATGCTTCGTTGCCAATGTTCTGTTCATGCCACTTTTGCCACAGATAGTCCGGGCTTGTTTTGTCTGTGCTATAGACGGCTGTTTGCCCATTGCTTTTTATGGTGATATTCTTCTTCTCATTTCCGAATACGGCTTTATAGAACCTGCTGTTCTCCTCTGTCAAGAAAGCTTTTTCGCGCACTTCCTCCCATGTCACGTAGAGTGTATTGGCATAGGAATAAAGGATGGGGTCTTTAGCCGGATTTCCCTTGGCATTTGCAATGGCATCTTTCAGTTTCCGGGATGCCTTGTCGGTCGCCATGATTTGCCCCTTGAATACGATGCCGGTGCTGATTCCGTTCTGTTGCAGTTCTATGCCGGGAATGGTGTTTTCGGTTACATACCGCCATGTGTGGTACCCTTTCCCTTTATTCTTGACAACCTTTGAAATTTGCGAGGTGTACCATTGGCTGCGTGCGGTGGCGTCAATGTCCCAGTTTCCCCCTTCATAGTTGCCGACGCAGAAGTTGAAGAAATCCTTGAAGGGATAACTTTTATCGATGTTTTTGGCGGTTCCGCTTTTTATTGCGGCATCCGTATCTACCACATAGTTGGTTTTCGGGCCGTGGCTATGTTCCGCTCCGCATATCTGTGCGTTGGCATTGGCACCGTTGTCCGACACGCGTCGCAAGTAGTAGAAGTCGCGGCTCATGTTTACCAAAGCCATTTTGGTCAGTTTCACTTTTAGGGTGGCGTTTCCTTCGTCATTCCCCACTACGTAGGTTTGGTCTTTGTTTTTACTTCCATCCTTGGAGTCGAAGCGCGCCACGGCACGTTCCACCAGGATGGTGCCTTCATTGTTCACCTCTTTTTTTCCGGTGCCTTTATGGTTTGTTCCGGAGAAGTGGAAGGGTGTGCTCTCTTGGAAATGGCTTTTCCAGGATTCTATGTTTTTAGGAATTCTCTTTTCAATGCACGTTCGGGTTGCGGTGGACATAAGGAATCCATGCTGATGGTCTTTTCCTCCCCATACGCTTTCTCCTCTTATTACATTGCCGTTGGCATCTTCAGTTATATTCTCGGTTTTGTGTATCCATTCTTTCAGCATGAAGTGCTCTTTAAAGAGGTTTTGCAGTTCGTTTGTAGGGTTGCAGAAGACGTAGAGGTGGATTCTGTCTTTTCCTTCATCGAGTATCCCGTCGGCCTTGTAGTAGGCAGCCAATGCGGCTTTGTCGATTTTCTGGACGGTACTGACGGTGCCTTTTGCTTTGTTGAGGTTTGTCAGTGATACTTGTTCGCCGCAGGCAATGAATTTGTTGTCTTTATCTGCCAGTACAAGCAGGATGTTGTTCACCCGATTTTCGTGCTCTTCTCCCGTTATGGCATTGCCGGTGCTGTTGTTGTCGGTTTTATTGTTTTCATTTGTTGTGTTTTTATCAGTTGTGGACAGTTGCACTTGTACGTTCACGTACACTGCATCTTCCGGTTTGTCCGGCATTGCATCTGTTTTACGCCTGCTTTTGGGTTAGTAGGGTTGCCGCAACTTGTAATGGTACATATCGCCAATATGCTGATAAAAAACATGTTCCAGTATCTCTTTTTCATAGCGTAAATTTATTAAGAATTTCGGCATACAAAAATAAGACAAACGACAATGGATTCCAATTTTTAACTATTTTTTTCTGACTTTTCTCTATAAATGTTCAAATTCTTCTGTTGTCAGTTTGGTTGCTTGGATAATCATTTCCGTAGCTACTCCCATTGTTTTGAGATTGCGGGCTATCTCGAAACGACTGGCTCGTATACCTTCTTCTCTCCCTTCTTCTCTCCCTTCTTCTCTTCCTTCCATCAGCCCTTCCAGTTTATTGCCTTTTTGGGGGTGATTTCGAGTAGAGTTCATCGTTATGCTATTCTGAAGTAGGGCGGCAGATGGTGGCGTACATTTCCCTGCATTCTTCGGAACTGTCGACTGTTTGTAAGTGAACTACCCTGGTCGTTCGAGTGAACTACCGGTGTCGTTCAATCGAATAACTGGGGTCGGCTGCCTGAACTACCCTGGTCGTTCACTTGGATAAAAGCGCTCCGATGTGCTGAAGGCGGCAACTTGTCCGATGCGAAGAAGGGTGTTTCAGAATCACGTGTCGACGGTTTGTCGGTTGCTGATGCCGTTTCTCTTTATCATAGAAGAAAAGAAGTTTCACCGGAAAAGCCGATAGATAGGGCGGAAGTGTGATAAGGTGAAGGCTGTGAGGGTTTGAAATCATTCTCCGTGTAGGGACTGATTTCGGCTTTCTTTCGCAAGGTGTGAGAGGACCTGCTCCGGCAGTGCTTCTTTTAGGAGGACGTGTTTTTCTTTGTCTAGCAGGTAGAGGGTGGGCATGGAGGGGAGTATGTACAGTTCGTTGTCGGTGAGGGTGTGAGAGGCGGTTCCGGCCATCCAGTCTGTGGGCAGTCTGTTTCCGGCACGGGGGGCGGCTTCGGGACGCGGGGCTGTTTCGGGGGTGTTTTCGGTGTTGATGGCTAGCACGGTGAGCAGTCCGTCGTGCAGCATCTGCTTGAAGAGACGGTCGTCGTGCAGCAGGGCGATGGTCTGGCGGCAGTGGGTGCAATCGGGGTTGTAGAACATCAGGAGCAGGCAGTGGGCAGAGGGGGTGGTGTGCAGCGTCCGGTGGTCTCCTTCCGGGGTGAAGTAGGCGAAGTCGGTGGCTATGGTGCCGGGGCGGTTCTTCAGGGCGGCAGAGAGGAGGAAGCGGGGGCGGGACTTTTCGGTATCATTCAGCAGGGGGGTGTGGGCGATGGCTTCCAGAAAGGGGATGAAGTGCTCCTCGCTCTGCATGGGCGAACCGATGGTATAGAGGTACTTCTCGGCCAGTTCGGCCAGTAGCAGGTAGGCGGGTTTGTCGGCTTCGGCGCGCTGCATTAGCAGGTGCACGGCTTCGGTGCGGGCTTCGGCAGGTGCATGGGGGAAGAGGGAGAGGTAGTTGACGAGGTTTTGCTCCATGAAGCCGGGATTGCGGCTGCGCAGGGTGTCGGCGAAGGACATGCTGTCCCAGAAGTGTGCCAAGAGGTAGGCAGCACGTTTCCGGGGAGTGCGCAGGGAATCGGGGATTGCCGGTAATGGCAACTCTGCCGACAAACTGTCTGCCATTCCGGATACGGCAACTTGTTCGTTTATCGGAGTCCCTGCGGAGAGGTATATTCCTCCGATGAGCAGGCTGATAAGTATAAGGACAGACTTTGTCATCTCATTTCATGATAGTGTTGCCATGCTTAACTACTGCCATATGGCTTGCCGTCCAGCCAAAGGTCTCTAATTTTATCCTCGTAACCGGTAAAGAATGGGGTGTCTTTATTGTAAGATGTAATGTTGTGTCCCATACCATCAAATACGAAATCATCGCCAGGCCACTTGCCGTATCCAATCCATCCCATATAATAATCTTTAAAATCAGAATCTGCTATATCAATGTCGTTATAGAGGCGGATAACTTTGATTTCATTGCCATGCTCATCCTTCTCAATGCTGATCAAATCCTCTATCAGGCTAAGGTCATTCTTTTGGTTATTACAATAATCATAAAACCTGACTAAGTCATCTATACTGTAAATACCCTTATGCTTGGGAGAATGCCCCGAGCTTTGTGGAGGAGCAGTGGTCCATCCATGTATGGTGATGACCGTTCCAAACACCTGGCCGTCCTTTACCCGCAGGCGCAGTTCCATGTGTTCGCCGGCTTTCAGTTCTGTCAAGTTCTCGATGTTTTCCAGGTGTCCGTAATATGGTCCGCATGTTTCAAATCCTTCTTTTTCTCCTATCCAAACCCTGCCTTCTACTATGAATTCTCCGGCTTCTTTGAAATGGAACGGGGGCAAATAGAAAGGATAATAAGAATAATCGCCTGCTATATCGGGATTGATGCGGGACAGTGCGTTGAAACTGAGTCCTTTTTTCTCTTTGTCTTTGTCGGTAATCTCGATATAGGGCTTGGTCGTATGGTCTGTGTTATTGATGTTTGTACGAAAAGTACCGGATTGCGGCATGTCGGGAAATGTAATGGTCGCATCGCTTAATTGGTCTGTTCCGCCATCAGTCTTTACTCTTGTTATTCCGGTCACCGTAACTTTACTCACCAGATGCTGGAACTGCAACTTTACATAACTTCCGTTTGTCCGGTAGTTCACCGGTCCTGCTTGGGTAGCGATGAATTTTTCGAGAGCAATGTTGTTCTTTTTATGTATCTTGCTATAGCTGTCAATTTCAGTTCCAGTAGTTGGTGGTAGAAAAGAAACTTTTCCCGTTTCCATGTTCTTGTCGTCCATCGTTACGGCAGCTTCCGGAACATTCCAGGCATGGAAATAATGTTCGGTTGTAGTATTCAGCCACTCCAGCTTACCTGTTTCCGTGTCTGTTGCCACTAATATTCCGGCGGTTCCCCCTTCTTTTACGGTATATGTGCCATCCGTCTTGAATCCCGCATCTGCCCCTTCGGCGAAAGCATGGATGTAGATATTGCCATATCCCGACTCGAAGCTTATGGGGTCTGTCTTTTCGCTTTCCTCGCTATCGTCCGCGCGCGTGGCGATTTCGTGCACCGCCCCGTTGAATGCGATTTCGGGGGAGGCGGGTAGGTTTTGCAATTCTTGCTGGTCCGTACATGCCGGCAGAGTGGTGGCAAGTACCATTATTAAGGTGCTGAACAGTTTTCTTTGTATCTTCATGAATCAACTCATTTTTCAAAGTGAGACTTTGGTTCCGTGCTGCTTGTATCTTCATCGTCCAGCTGAATGCCGGAGAATGTTATGCCGCTTACTGTTTTGGCTACATTGTTGTTGCCCCAATAACCTTCATCCGACCTATGGATAGGAATGATACCGGCAAATGTGCCGATGTAGTTGCCGTCGCCGGTTTTTTCTGTGTTGGAACTGTTACCGGTAGTAGCGCCGGGGCTTCCCGTAAGTTGGTCTCCCCACCAGGTGGAACGGAAAACCAATTCCTCAGTATTCAATGTGGCGATGCACCCGAATGCCCCTCCGGTTGCATATCTGACATCCGTGGAGACCTCACCTTGCCAACCTTCCACTGTGCATAACGCGTTGCAATTCTCGATGAGGAAGTTGAATAAGCGTCCCGCTATTCCTCCGGTAAATGATTTGCCGTTTCCTGCGTTTGCTATTTTACTTCCTTGTCCGCCCTTCACGCTGCCATTTACGGAAATGTTTGTGAACTTCTTGTTCACATCATTGTTGTCCGCGCTTCTCAAGCGTCCGGCCATGCCACCTGCATAATTGTATGAACCTGAGGATTGGCTTGCATCGACTGCTACCAGCAAAGTAACATTGTCAATGTCACCATTAGAGAAGCCTACAATGCCTCCGGTGGACATGGAAGAACTGCTTTTGCATGTGTTCGTTACGGAAATTGTAGCCGGATTGGTGTTGTCAAAATCCGAACATCCGGTCATTGTTCCGCCGTTCTGGCCTATGATGCCGCCTACGAGTACTTGGTCATTAAGTAAGTCATCGGGAGTTTCATTTCCGACGGTGATGGATATATTTTTCCTTACCCCGATATCGGATATACTGCCATTGTTGAGTCCTGCTACGCAACCGATGGAGTAGGCCTTTATGTCATCGGTTTTTTTCAAATCTACAGTCAATGTCAAGTCGTTGATGCGTACGTTGCCTATCTCACCGCTTTGGCTGACCGAACGCGACAATCCTCCATACTTGTCCACCGAAGTGTCTATCCTGCCTTGTATTTGAAATCCATTGATACCCAGATTGTACAACCGCCCTTGAATTTCGTTGAATAGGGGACGGACAGAATTGTGGATGTAATGGAAATCGGCATCAAAGGTTACGGCTGTCGACAGACTCAGAAGCCCCGTAAGCGCATTGGAAAAATCCTTATCGTTTAATGGGTCTTTCTTTTTAAAGTCCAAATCTCGAAGCAGGATTACTCCCGTGCGGGTACTTTGAAGTATAGGAGTATCTTTCTCTTCGTAAGGCTTTCCTTGGCTGGCGGCTTCGAGAAAAGCGGGAATATTTTCCAGTTCATAAATATCTTGGGGATTTTCCGGGTTGCTCCAGCCGTCATCATCTGTCACGTCAAATACGATGCCTTTGTCCTGGGTAATGTCCAGAGTGTACGAATGATTGGCTTCCAGTTTCTTGAGGTTGTCGGAGTTGAGGGTGATGTAACTGCGGTTGTTGCGGTAGTTCAGCTTCGCACCGGAGTAATTTCCCGGCTCCAGATAGAGCGTCACGACATTACCGCTTCCGGCATTCAGCGAACGGGCGATGTGTGTGCTGTTGTTATTGTCCGGTTGTGATGTCCATTCGAATTTCAATCCTTGCTTCCCGTCCCTTGTCAACCGGTAGGCATTGTGGAAACTTGTTGCGTCTTGGGTGAACCAATATTCGCTTACGGTGCTTGCGTCTAGCTCGGTGACAGACAGCCGGGTACATAGGTGGCTGAAGATGAGGTTCACCGTATGCCCGAATGGCAAATCCTTTGGGGCGGTGGTACCCAGCATGGGACCTGTGTCGTCTGTGGTGCCGGTTTCGTTCAGTTCGCTGAGCTGTCGGGTTGCCCCTTCGCTCCCTTCGCTGATGGCTCCGTTGGACCCCGATATGTAATAAGCCTTGAACCGTCCGAAGTCGCAGTTGTAGGGCCATGTAATTTCATTGTTTTCCATGACAGACTTCCAGTCTCCGTTTTTCTGGTATTGATAGGCGCAGTATTGCACCGGTTCTATCAGCTTCTCTTTTTCGTCTTCCGTTCCTTTTATATAGAACGATGCGGCAATGTGTATCACGTCGCCTTCCTCGAAGTTAGTCTTCCCGGCGGTGTTGCCTCGCGTAGAGAATCCGTCTGCGGCATATTGCGCCGTGAAGCAGGCCGCCACTCCTTCGGGATGTCCGTTGGCAGGAGATTCGGGTTCGTCTTGTCTGTCGCAGCCCGACAGCATACACAACATGCTGCATGCCAGCAGGGTTCGGTATATATGTTTCTTGATAGTGCTCATGAATTTCTTTTATTTCTTTATTACTCCGGTTGCATTTACATTGGTTATTTTTCCTCCGGTGGAGGTGCCGGTTCCCAGTACCTTGTTTGCCGTTGTGTTTCCACCCATGATGGCTCCCGTCAGAATGCAGTCTTTTGCTTCTCCGCCTGTCATTTCTCCGGCAAAGGCTCCGGCATGTCCGTTGTCGACAGACTGGATGGAGATGCCCTCTACCCTGCAATCGCTTACGCTTCCGCCTGCCATGCAGCCTGCCAGCGTACCGCTTATTCCTCCGCTTGCTGTGTTGCGGATGTTGATTCCGGATATGTTCAGTCCTTGGATATAGCCTCCTTCGCTGATAGTGCCGGCGAAGCCTGCGTAATGCTTGCCGCTTCCGCTGTCGCCGCCGTTTTGCTGCAGAACGATGTTGCTGAGAACATGATTGCCGCCGCTGATTGTATCGCAAAGGTTTATGAGATAAGCGGCAACGGCATTGGATGACAATTCGGAAAGGTTGAGATCTGCTTTGATGTAGAAATTCCACCCTTTATTGATATATGTGCCATAATTCGATAGATTTCTGTGCGTTTCATCGTTTTTCAGTTCATCGCCGGTTGGCCTGCTGTCTTTTGCAGGGTATGTGCGGATGAATGAATTGTAGGCTTCATACCATGCTTTGAAATCTTTAGACTCGGATATTCCGTTGGGTTTGGATATAGTGATGGATTCATCACTTCCCCAGGCCGTGATATTCCCTCCGCGTACCACCGGAACCAGATTTTCCTTTTTCACGGTCACCTGGAATATATTGTTGTTCGTCAGTTGACCGTGGGGGCCTCCCTCTGTCTTAAACACTTCGTGAGGCAAATACAATTTCCACTCTGTTCCCTCATTGTCTTTGATGGTGATATGGTCCACTTTGGTTTTCCGACTGATGCAAGGAAGAATTACATCGTAATAGCTCTTGTCGTCCTCTCCGACTTTCCATGCCGTGAATTTGTTGCTGTCGCCGGTCAATACAAATTTCTTGAATGATGCGTTTTCGGAATCTCCTTCTTCTTTGTCTGTTATCCGGATCTTATCGGCCTTCTGATCCAGATAGACGTTGATTTCCTGTTCCGTAGCATTGTCGAATCCTTCGCCACATGTGATTTGAAGCCGGCAGAATGCGTGGTAGAAGGTATAGCCCTCCCCCTCTTGGGAGGTTGCTGTAAGAAAGTCATATACCCGTTCGTTTGTAGAATCAATGACAGATACACCGGCATCTGTCATGATATCCTCCGAATAGGGATAATAAATGTACAGATCTCCTAATTGGGTTATATCGGCATTGACGGTGTCGTTGACAAATACATATTTCTTGCTGTCGGCATAGTTAAATTTCATTGGGAGGTTCACCAATTTCCCGTCGCTGCCCGATGTCAGGTTTCCACCGGTAGAGAACATGCCTACGACATCTCCTTGCTTGAATCCGCCGCTATTACCAGACATATCGACTCCTCCTATTGCTCTTGAAGTCAAAGCATGCAGGCCGACCTCTATTCTCAAACCTCTTGGGGCATCCGGATAAACCGGTGTTGCCTCGTCGGAACAGGAGAAGACAGTAAGGATGATTCCCAATATCCGAAGTTTCGTAAAAAGGTTCTTCATTGTCATATTTACCTCCTCTTTTATCTTGTTGTTGGGGTACTTAGTTTTTCAATCAATTCAGTAAGGCCGGATTCTTCATATACTTTTTCATTATCCTCCTTTTTTATGGTAATGGCATATCCGTGCATGTTGAACGTAAACTTACGGTCACAGAACAGTTCAGTCGTACCGGCGGTTATATCGAAAGTCAGATGGGTAAACAGATTGAAAGTCCATTTATCGTTTTGGTAAGTTCCATATCGTTTTACTTCCCGTTCCCAATCTTTGGAAGTATTCTCCTTTCCTTTCATCTTATTGTAAGCGGTGATAAGCTTTGGCATATCCTCGGGCTTGTAGATACCGGCTTTGTTGGCAACCACCTCATGATTCCCTTTGTAATCCCAACGCTCCACCACTGCCGGACGGAATTCCAGTGCCGGCTTGTCGTCCTTGCGTAGCAACGTGACGTAGAGGGTGAGATGCTGCCCTGCCGACAAGCGGGACAGTGTCTGTGTGGAAGTCACCCCTCCGGTAGTGATGGTCATGGCGGCAGGAAGTACAGCCGAGTATGTGCCTGCATCCTCGCCTGCACTCTTGGGTATCGTGATTTTCAGTCGGGGTCTGTTTGCTCCTTCCCTCAAAGGCTGTGGAGGAAAGATGAAGTTGCCGGTTGTATAGACATAGCTGGTCGTTGTCGCGTCACTTCCTTCCACTGTTTCCGTTTTGGACTCTGAAGTCCATGCGGGGGAAGATGCGCCTCTCAATTCAAACAGTGCATATTTCGGAGAATCCGAAATGCCTACCTCGCCCTTAATCCGGTTGAAGTTTTCCGGCAGCAATACTACGTCGGTCAGTGCTACTTGGGCATTGTCAAGCACATTGTTTTTGCTGGCGGTTACCACCACCGAGATACGCGTCATGCGGTGATATAGCTTAAAGGGAAGCTCTGCAGACCCGGTAGAACCGGTGCTATATTCTCCCCAGACAATATCGTTGGTGGCTTTCTCGTTGTCGATGCCGGCAGCATAGCGCTGTTTCTCTGCATCGGAGAATTGCACTCCGTAGAAGCTTTCTCCTCCGTTGTTGGCTGCCGGTACATTGTCCAGGTAGAAGCGGTAGGGCGGGTTGCCTGCTACGTCTTCCCATGTCAGGAAATGCCCGTCACCGGCATCTGCTGCCAATCCGGTTCCGTCGGTAAACGGACACGGGACAGTAGTGTAAGCTCCGTCTTTCGCAGGATAGGAAAAACGATACTCACCGCTCTTTACGGTTCCGTTAATGCCCCTCACCATGATGGCGTCGCTGACGGTGGCCTTGATGCAAAAATTCCCTTCTGCTCTCTCCTCGGCAATTCCGGCATTGTCGGTGCAAGCTGCCACAATGGACAGGAGCATGGCCGGAACAAGGTTTCTGATTGTGCGGATAGTGTATTCCATACTTCATATCAAGGGTTACTTTCTTCTTCTTTCTCCAGACTCATATCGGTGCGGGCATCCTCCCAAGGCTGTACTTCGGCCTTTATCAGGAAAGCCTTGTTTCCTTCTTCGTTGATGGCAAGCTTCAGGTTCGTAATTTTGCCGGCCTCAAAACTTATGTTCGACTGACTTCCTCCGGCCGGTTTAGGTTTATAGGAGAATGCTTTGCTTATGCCGTCTTTTGTTTTCAGCTTGAGGCGTATCAATTCCGTATTGTCTCCGATAGCCTGAACCGGCAGGATGGCAGCATAGTGATAGATGTAGCAGTCGTGTGCTTCACCTTCGCCTTTGCCGGAGTCGTTACCCTCTTCTATCTTGGTCAAACCGGCATCATCCAACGAAAGCATGGATATGGTTGCTTGATTTTCTTTCTCTGTGGTTACTGTGGGGGCAGCATCGGATGATACGGAGCTGCTGGCATCGAATTTAAACTTGGTGTACAAATTGGGCAAGACGACATCCGAAAGGGAATCTTTCGGAAAACCGGTATTGGTTGCCGCGTCATACTTTGGGACGTATATATCGATCTTGAGCATGGAAAGCACATGAAAGAATTTCAGTGCGACTTTTTTGCCGACATCTTCTGAACCTTGTACGTGGTGTGCCATCAATATATCGGAGGCAAGAAACTCTTCGGATTTGTTCTGATTGATGGAAACCGTGTTCTTGTATTTCTGGAAATGGGGGAAAACAACCGCATCGAATATATATCCGTAACCCGTACTGATTTTCAATTCACTCCATAGGAAACCGCGTCCTCCTAACGGACGAAAATTGTAGTTCCCTCCGGTCCTGACGCTCAGGGAGTCGTCATACACATACCATTTGTAGTCGGCATCATCTGTAAAATCCAATGTGGAACCCGTATTGTTATAGATACGCAAATAACTCTTGTTGTGGATGAAATTGCTGTGCCGGTAATCTTCCTCCTTGCCGGGGATGCCTGCCTGGCCCACTATGCCGAATCCCACTTCTCCTTTTCCCAGTCCTGGAAAAGGAGTTGCGGAAGGGGTGTCTTCTTCTTCCACTCCTTGAGAACATGCCGTCCATACGAACGGGAATATGGCAAGGAAAATATATTTCAATAGCTGGTTCATGACTTTTCTTTTTTAAAGATTAACGGTATGAGGTCGTGGCGGGTTGCAACTCTCCCCAACCGGAATCAATCGCCCCCCAGGGTGCGATTTCTGCAAACAAAGCCAGCTGGCCGGCTCCTTTGAATGTGATGTTCACTTTTACATGCGTGTTGCGGAACAAGGAGGCCAATTGGGGCAGGATGGCCGTATAGCTGGCAGCTTTCCAGTTTTCCGGTTTATTTTCCAAATTCTCGTCCAATTCGTTGGTGATGATGGTCAGGCGGTATTGTTGCAACATCAGATTCTTATATGTATCCTCCGGAGTGGAACTGTCAGCCGGAGTGCTGCCATGTTCCGGACCGTAGTATTCGCGGTTGCGGCTTTCTGCCAGGTAAATAACCGGAGCTTGATACGATATAGGGAAATTGCCGTCGATGTTGTTGACGCCGTCTTTCGGGACTATGACAGGAGCCTTATTTCTGTCGGACCAATAAGTATAAACTGCATGGGTGGCCTCTGTTGGAATTTCGTAATCTGTCAGCCATTGATATGGCTGCGACTCTTTTTCAGTTTCCGTTCGCATCCAGTCTATCCAATGAGTGCCGCCCAGAGATTCTGGGGTCTTACGTTCGGTATTTACTACCCAATATTTATCTTCTTGATTTTTGTTGACGTGTGGCATCAGGTAGGTCTGGTCGGCAATGCTCTCGAGTGTCCAGCCCAGTAGTCGGATGGTTCTTCTTCTGGCAAAAATACTTCCTCCCGTTCCCGGATTTGCTGGAACTTGCTCTGTTTCATTCGTATAGCTGAGGCTCAGCTTGTTTGTGGTTCTGACTACATAGCAATTCATTTTCTTCGGCTTCTCACCTATTTCTACATCGTAAACGGAAGTCATGGGCATGCCTTCCGATAAAATGCTTTCGTCCTGCATCAGGAATGTGGTTATCTTGTCTACAGGGGCAATGCCGTTCGTTTCGGGAATATACAATCTGTTGTCCGACCACACTATTCCGCTCTCCACATTCGCTTTCACCTGCTCTTCGTTGGCGATGAAATAGATTTTCTTGGTGGAATTCTCTTCTACTTCGAAGTCTCTTTCGTTGCCGATTATCAATATGCCGCCGTAGGACAGGAAATCGTTGTGTTCTACCTTCCAGCTGTTTTCCGTGGCTTTCTTGCTCAATATGACAGTGCGCAGACTATGTATGGTACTTTCTGCCGATTCGTCGTTTTGCGTACCGGCATCTACGGCACGTGTTTTCAAGGTCAGTGTCACCAGCTCGGTTCCGTCGGTCCCGTTATACGATTCATCGCTACATGCGGCAAGCGACAAGAGTGACAAGCTCATGCTTAGCAGTTTGACGATATGTGTAACCTTACTGTCCATCGTTTTTAGTTCCTGAAATGAATGATTTGTCGTCTACAATTCCACATTGTTGATTCTCACTACCCAGTCGTTCACCACGATACGTGTGTTCAGCCAGGTGTCGTCGCTCTGCAGGAAGAAGAACAAGGTCCAACGGCTTTCGCGGTCCAGATACTCTTGGTCGCCCATTTCGTAGCGGTCGCTGCGCATGAGCAGGAGGTATTTGTTGAGCGGGAAGTCTATCACAATCCGGCTGTCGGCACGCCGTTTCACCACCAGTCGGGGGGCGTTCTTTGTCATCAAGCGCGAGGTGCTCAGTTCGGCATACGCCACTTCCACCGGTTGGGGCACCACTTGGTCGGGCCCCACAATGGAAACTCCGGTTTGTGCCTGCCCTTTGGCCCAGGGGGTGTAAGTGATGTTTCCGTTGGGCAATAAGTCGTTGTCGTAGCTGAAAAGCGTATTGTCGTCTGTTATCTCGAAATTGAAGTCTTCGGCTTTCACGGTTCCGCCGGTCACTTGTTGGAGCACGATACGTATGCTGTTGGTGTTCTTCATCATCTTCACGGTGCCTTCGCGGTAGAGGTCGGCGCTCCGCAGTGTGAGTTGTCCCCAGAACATGTCGTGCAGTCGGCGGCGTTCGGGCGTAGTGAGGCAGTCGGCATCCATGCGGGCGCTGAGGCCAGTACGTTTGCTTCCCGCTTTCGGGGTTTCCTGCAGTGAGAAGGAACTTTGTTCGCATGCCATTCCTCCATAAGCCACGAAATGATAGTCTCCTTCTTCAAGGTCGAGCGTCATTCGGTAATTTTCGTCTTGCAGCTCTGTTCCCGTCACAATTCGGGTATCCACGTAGTTGTCCTCGTCGTCATAGATGTAAAGCGTGAGGCAATCCACCTGGGCGGGGAATGCGTTGGCATACTCCATGTTGTAGTCATAGACGAAGCGCAGCGATACACCGTGGGGACATGGGGCGAGGTCTTCAAAGATGCGCTCGCACGAGGACAAGGCAACGGTTGCCAGCAGGGCCAGAAATGCCCTGCTGATGGACCGTGAATATCTATTCCGCTTTTTGCTTTGCATATTGGTTTGTTTTAGAATTCAATGTCGTTGATGCGGACTGTCCATGGAAGTACTTCAACGGTCAGTGTGAGATAAACATCTCCCTTCTCGTCGGGATTATCCGGGTCTACGGGGTCGGGGTCGTTTTCTGTGATGCGCGGATGTCCGAGGCGGTCGATTTTGGTTACAGCCAGCTTGTAGACGTTGTTGCGCACTACGGCGAATTCCATCGGACCCATCACACCGTTATTGCCGTTGTCGTTGTGGCGATTCCAGTAGAAGTAGTAACAATAATAGCCATTGCCATTATCGTCGTCCTTGCTTGATTGGTAGAGGGTGAATTTGGCGGCTGTGGCAGCCTTCTTGAAGGCGGTCAGATATGTTTCGTTGTCGATGTTTTGATTGTGCCATTGGTTCCATTTGTAGTCGGGGCTTTCGGCATCGTTGCTGTATACATTCTCACTAATCTTTGCTGTATTCCCTTTTCCGAATACCACTTTATAAAAATCGCTGTTTTCTCCGGCTGTAAGTGCGGCAGTGCGGACTTCTTTCCATGTCACATAAAGAATATTGGAATAAGAGTAAAGGATTGGGTCTGTATTGGGGTTTCCCTGAGCGTTGTTGATAGCGTTTTTTAATGATTCGCCGGCATTGTCTGTCGCCAGGATTTTTCCTTTGAAGACAATACCGGTGGTAATGCCGTTCTTCTGCTGGTTTTCTCCGGGGATGGTGTTCTCGGTTACATAGCGCCAGATACGGTAATCGCCTTTCTTCTTATCACTGTTCCAGCTGTCATCATTGTCTTCATTGTTATCGATTACATCTGAAATTTTGTCGGTATACCATTGCTCGCGTGCCTCTGCGTCAATGCTCCAATTTGCTCCATTATTGTGGCCGAGGCAGAAATTGAAATAGGTATCGAAAGGATAATTTGTACTGATGGCTTTGGCAGTTCCGCTTTTCACGCCGGCATCCGTATCGACTACATAGTTGGCGTTTGTTCCATTGTCATATTCCGTACCACAGATTTCAGCGCCTTCAGACAAACCGTCGGCGGATACGCGGCGTAGATAATAGAAATTTTTGCTCATGTTTACCAGTGCCATCTTTGTCAGTTTGACTTTCAGTGTAGCCTTGTCTTCTGTTTCTCCTAAAACATACGTTTGATCCTTCCCGTCACTTCCGTCTTTGAAGTCAAAGCGCGCCACCGCACGTTCCACTTTGATATTTCCCTTATTGTCTATTTCCTTGCTGTCATCTCCCGCGTTATTAATGCCGGAAAAGTTGAAAGGGTTGCTTTCAGAGGTGTAGTCATCCCAGTAGGAAAGTTGGCTGGGAATATTTTTCACGACACTGTTTTTAGTTGCAGTAGACATCAGGAATCCATCCTGATGCTTGTCGCCTCCCCACACGCTGGCCCCTTCTGTGACTGTGCCATTGGCGCTTTCTATGATAGTGCCGGCTTTGTCCATCCAGTCTTCAGGCACGTTTCCATTGAAAATGGCTTTCAATCCAGGGGTGGGGTTGCAAAATAAGTAAATATTGATTTTTTCTTTTCCTTCTCCCAATGTTCCGTCTGCATTATAGTGAGTGGCCAGTGCGGACTTGCTGATTTTCTGTGTGGTGTTGACTGTCCCTTTCTTTTCGTCTGTTTGGAGTAAGGATGTTTGTTCGCCGCAGGCAATGAATTTATTGTCTTTATCGGCCAATATAAGGAGAATGCTCTTCACTTTATTTTCATAGTCCTTTCCTACTTCCGTGCCAGCATCACTGGTTCCGTAGTCGTCATCGGGTTTGGAATTTGTCTCACTTCTTGTGTTTCTTCCTCCTACGGGCAGTTGTATGTTCACATTCATATATACAGCATCTTTTGATGCGTCGGGATTTACGTCCGGTTCATGGTTGCCGGTCAGTTCGTTGTCGCTGCATCCTGCAATGGCACACATTGCCAGCATGCCAATGAAAAATGATTTTTTTATTCTCATAGCGTATGGTTTTTAAGAGTTGTTTATAATCTATAGTTTATGTTGTCGGCTTTTTATCCTTCTTTACTCCTCGTCTTCCGCACTCCTCGTCTTCCGCCATCTCTTGTTTTATTCGGTCTATCTGCTGCAACGCATCTTCTGCCTGCATCACTCCTTTCTGCAAGGCCTCTTTCAGCAATGGTTCGGCTACGGTGTAATTCTTCAGCAGGGCGGCGCGTATGCCACGGGCGTAGATGGCTTCGGGTGCATCGCCCGCTTTGGAGAGATAAGTTTCGGCTCCTTTCAGGTCGCCGAGGCGCAGGGCTGTGTTGGCGGCGTTGAGGTTTGCCACGGGGTCGTCGGGGAACATACGTACGGCAGTTGCGAAGGTAGCGTTATACTCGTCGCTGCCCGGTTCCATCTCCTGTGCAACGAGGTACATTTCGTTCAGGCTTAGCTTTTGGGGCTGGTTCTTGAGCAGGCGTCTGATTTCCGCAAGGTCGGTATAGGCGCGCACCTCGTACTGCACGGCATAGTCGGAATGGCGCAGTCCGGGATAGACCTCGCGCAGCAGGTAGGCATAGTCGGTGGGGTAGGAGGTTTTTATTTTCTGTTCCTTCACGTCGGGAGCCAGTTCGCTGTGTATCAGGTCGAGAATGCCCTGCTTGTCCTTAAGTTGCGAGGAAGCTACGAAGCGCTCCAGTCCTTCCCAGTCTTCGGGCTCGAAGCTGGTGGTGAAGAGTGATTGGGGGAAGGCGTACTGCTTGCGTACATATTCTTTCAGGGTTTCGGTACGTCCCTTGGCCAGGCGTATGTTGTTGCTGTACGACCCTTCGGGCGAGGCGTACCCCTTGATGCTGATGCTGATGATCTTGCTGTCCGCATCATTCTTCACGGCGTCGATGGTAGAGAGAATCTTCTTCAGCTCCTCCGGGTTGCGTCGGTAGTCGGGATGTATCTCGGTACGGTTCACGGGGAAGTCGATGTAGGCTGAGCCTTCAATCCGGTTGATTTTCTGCTCGGCCTTGGGGCGTATGTAGGCGTACGCGGGTACGAAAGGTGTCGGCACGCGCTTTTCCAGCCGTAGCTTGCTCAGGGGCGTAGCGGTGCTGGTCAAGGGGGCGTCGCAACATCCGCAAGTGGTTTCTGTGGCGCTGAGCCGGGCTCTTCCCATCCACTTTTCGTAGGGCACCGTCACGCGGTATTCTATCAAATCGCGTTCGCCGTTGCGATAGAGCCGTTCGGTGTCGGAGGCGTTTCGCAGGTGGTGGTAATAACGGTTGCGCCCCGCGATGCGTACGGCGGGCAGGCTGAGGCTGTCGTCTTCAAGGGTGAGCGAAGGGGTGAACAGTACTTCACGGTTGCTTCCTTGCTTGAGTGCGGAGATGTCGAGGTCCATCGCCACGAATAGTTTGTCTTCTTGCTTTGAGACGGCCAGGTTTTGTACCGCTATCTGTCCGTCCGTCAGTGTCTGGCCGTCAGCTCCCAGTGCGTAACATAGGCATAACAAGCCAGAAATCATTTTCTTAGCTAATTTGTTCATAGTGTCCATAACCACCGGATGAATTTAGAATGTGTATACAAGGTTTACCGCGGCCTTGGTAGGACCGACATAGTGGTGCGGTTTGTCTTTCTCGAGTTTTGTTCCGCAGTTGGCGCAAGGGTAGGCGTCGAATCGCGTGTAGACATATCCGAAGCCTATTTCGGCTTCCAGGTTCCAATGCTTGTCCAGAATCCAGGAATACCCGTATACCGCGCCCACGCCCAGGAACCATCCTTGGTAACGCCGGTCGGAGAGTTTGGAGAAGTCGCTTCCCAGAAAAGAGAAGTCGTTTTTCAGCCCGCCGACGTTGTATTGGCCTCCGAGCAGGTGTGCTCCCACGAAGTGTCCTGCCCATCGGTCGCAAAACCAATAGCGAGCTTCGGGTTGCAGAAGCCAATGCTTCCACTTCCGGTCGTGCGAGAGTGTCCATCCGTTGTAGTTGACGGATACGTCGAGCGTCCATCTGTCTGCCAACCCGGTTTCCACGCCTGCGTTCAGTGTAGCAAAGGCGTCGTATAGCAAATTACTTTTCAGAGCCACTTCCTGACATTTGGCTCCCATGCTGAAAAGACCTAAAAACAAAACCGCATAAAGTTTTAAAGTCATTTTTCCCATTATTTAAGATTTGTTAGTGTCATTAATATTTTATTCTCTATTTGTAGAGAAAGATTTATCAAATTACCAATAAATTCCTAAAAGGAATCAAACAAAATTCCGTATGCCCAGCCTATATACCGCTGGTAGTTACAATGAAGAGTATTCAGCAAAAATATAGATACTGCCGGAATTACTATTCACTGTTTTTTTGTTGTATAATTACAATGCGTAATAGTATTTCAAGTTTCTATATTATTTACAGTATGCGCTGTCAGACTGTAGTTTCAGGATTCATCTCTTCCCAAGAGATGGATAGTGTGATAATTGATGATAACATGTAGCGATGGCACAAATACAAAGCCACATTCCGATATACATTTCAATATACAATTCCACAATTTCATGGATTTCAAATAAAAAACTTGGAAAATGTTTGGAATTTACCACTGCTTATCATACTTTTGCAGCCCAAATCCATCTCTTGGGAAGAGATGTACTTGCCTCTGTAAGTTTAAAGTAGGTTTAAAATGAGCTTGTTGGCTTTGTCTATGATTTCCGTATTGAGTGAGGCCAAATAAATCAGCGTTGTATTTTCGGAGTCGTGTCCCATTCCTTCGCTGATGACAGAAAGCGGAATGTTTCTGCTTTTGGCCACAGTGGCCCAAGAATGGCGGGCGACGTACATGGTGAGCGGTATGGTAAGTTGCAATGAGTTGCTGATAAATTTTAACTTTTTGTTGACAAGATGCAGCGCATTATTGTACTGTTTCCTTTCTTCTTCTCCTGCTTTTAGAATAATAGGGAGCAGATAGGGCGATTCTTGGGACATGGGATATTTTTCAAGTATATCTTGCATGTGCCGTTCCCATCGTATGCAAAGTTGTTGTCCGGTTTTCTTACGTCGATAGATGAGGACTCCGTTTTTCAGGTCGTTCTTTTTCAGATAAGCCATATCGACAAATGACATGCCCCGGGTGTAGAAGCTGAACAAAAACATGTCGCGTGCATAATCCAATGTCCGGCAGTGCGACAAGTCCATGTTTCGGATGTTACGGATGGTGTTTATGGGTAGTCCTCGCTTGATGGTTTTCTCTACGCCCGTATAGACATGCTTGAAGGGGAACACTTGTTTCGTAAAGCCTTTTTCTACCGCCCGGTTGTACACAGCCCTCAGAATCCGGTTGTAGAAGGAAATGGTGTTCATGCCCACCCCGGTCGATTTGAGGTAAGCCTCATAGGAAGCCATCAGGTCTGCATCGAAGTCTTCCCAAAATACATCCTTTCCCTGGCGGAAACGCATGAAGCTGTTGAGCGTACAAGTGTAGGTCTCGCCGGTGCGCACCTTGCCCAGCCGGTGCATACGGTCGATGTTTTCTTACATGAACGGTTGTAGGGTTGCTTTGGGCGAAGTGCTGTTCTTTGCCTGCTTGCTTTGCGTGGCGGCAAGCTTTGGTCTGTTCTTGATAGATGCCATGAATAAAAAAATTAAAGTGAATAAAATTGTGCTGTTGTTCTGATACAGCTTTCGGGAGGCAAAGATGTAGCTTTTAGTTGGGATACAAGAGTGTGCTCTGGCATCGGGGCACACACTTGTTGATTGTTTATCTAATCTTTTCCCTGATTTTAGTCAGATACTTCTTCATGCCTTCCGCATCCTTATTGCTGATGATTTCCAGCAGGTTCTTCAGTTCCAGACGGATGTTCTCCACTTGTGAGGGGGTGCGTGGATTGAAGAGAATTTCCTGGAGCAGGTAGTCGTCTTCACTCAGCAGGCCTTTGGCAATGGCCATGTGCTTTTTGAAGGTAGTGCCCGGAGCTTCCTGGTGTTTCATTACCGCTGCAAACACGAAAGTGGATACAAACGGAATGGATAAGGAGTATGCCACAGTCTCATCGTGCTCGTCGAATGTATATTCAAAGATGTTCAGCTTCATGGTCTGGTAGAGGTCCTTGAAGAAGATTTTCCCCAAGTGGTCGCCTTCGCTGATGATGATGGCATTCTCTGTATTCAGATTGTTGAGGCTGGCAAAAGTGGGACCGAACATAGGATGCGTCGACACGTAGCGGAAGCCGCTTTCATCGTAGAACTTTTTCAGTCCGGTCTTTACCGAAGCGATGTCGCTGATGATGCAGTCTTTGGGCAGTACCGGCAGCACTTGGCGGAAAGCGTCCAGCGTGTATTTCACCGTAACGGCATTGATGACCAGCTCCGGCTCGAAGTCCTTGATTTCTTCCAGTGTGGTGAAGCGGTAGGTGTTGTAGACAAAACGCAGTTGGTGCGGATTGACGTCGAACACAGCCGTCTCATGCTGGAAACTCAATATATCTGTAAAGAAAGAGCCCATTTTCCCGGCTCCAAGTATTAGTATTCTCATGATGTTTAATGTGCTAATGTGCTAATGTGCTAATGTGCTAATTGCCATGCGGCATCACTGCGCAGCCAATTAGCACATTGGCACATTAGCATATTAAATAATTACTTATTTATAATTTCCATTTGTTGCCTCACACTCTCTTCGTGTATCGCCTCAAATACCTTTTTGATGAATTCAGCATCCATGCCACACAATGCGCCTTGCGAGCCGCGTTTCTCGAGGATTTCGTTGTAGCGTCCGGTTTGCAGGATGGTCATGTCATGCTCTTTTTTGTATGTACCGATTTCACGTGCCACACGCATCCGTTTGGCCAGCTCCTGAATAAGATTGTTGTCGCATTCGTCTATCTGCTTGCGCAATTCGCTGAGGTTCTCGGTGCTTTGTGTTTCCTTGCGGATGACCAGCAGGTTGAGGATGTAATCCAGCACATCCGGGGTGACTTGCTGGGCTGCATCGCTCCAGGCACAGTCCGGGTTGCAGTGGCTCTCGATAATCAGTCCGTTGAAACCCAAATCCATAGCTTGCTGGCAGAGTGGAGCAACCAGTTCGCGCTTTCCACCTATGTGGCTGGGGTCGCAGATAATAGGAAGGTTGGGAATTCGGCGGCGCAGCTCAATGGGGATATGCCATTGGGGCAAGTTACGGTAGAGCTTTTTGTCATAGCTGCTAAATCCGCGGTGGATGGCACCCAGGCGTTTCAAGCCTGCATTGTTGATACGTTCCAAAGCTCCAATCCACAGCTCCAGGTCAGGATTTACCGGATTCTTCACCAGTACCGGGATATCTACGCCTTTCAGTGCATCGGCAATTTCCTGTACGGCGAAAGGATTGGCGGTGGTACGTGCACCTACCCAAAGAAGGTCAATTCCAGCCTTTAGGCATTCGTATACATGTTTGGCGGTAGCAACTTCTGTTGAAACGTACATGCCGGTTTCTTTCTTTACCTCCTTCAGCCATGCAAGGCCGTCTACGCCTACTCCTTCGAAGCCGCCCGGTTTGGTGCGCGGTTTCCAGATGCCGGCACGGAATAGCTTGAGGCCTTTGTCTGCCAATTGTTTGGCGGTGCTCATTACTTGTTCTTCGGTTTCGGCACTGCAGGGGCCGGCTATTACCATAGGGCGTTTGTCTTCAACACCAGGTAATGTGATAGGTTCTAATTCGAGTTCCATATTCTTTATTTGTTTAATAATATTCTTTAATTATGCTTTTTCTTCCTTGTGACGTTTCCTCCTTTTCAGAAGACCTTCTGAGCAAGGTCCCGGAGATTTAGTAAAACGTCGGAGAAGATTTACTAAATCGTTCCTCCCGTTTTAGTAAATCTCCGGTGGAGTTTTAGTAAACGGGATTCCGGCTTTAGGGTGTTCATCTCTTACTTGTAAGCATTTATTTCATGTCCTTGATACGCTTCAATGCTTCTGCCAGTTTATTGTCCTTACAGCAGAGGGAGATGCGGATATACCGTTTCCCGTTACTTCCGAAGATAAATCCGGGAGTAATGAACACTCTGGCTTTATGCAGCACGTGTTCAGTCAGTTCTTCCACGTCTGTACAGCTGTCGGGTATCTTGCCCCAGAGGAACATGCCTACCTGGTTTTCGTCGTAGGTGCAACCCAGGGTATGCATGATTTCTCCTGCCAACTGACGGCGGTTGCGGTAATTCGCGTTGTTGCCGTCATACCAGTCTTGCTCTGCTTCCAGGGCAGTGGCGGCTGCCAGTTGCATGGCACGGAACATACCGCTGTCGATGTTGCTCTTTACTTTCAATATCCATTGCACGAAGTCGGCATTCGAGGCAAGCATGCCGATACGCCATCCCGGCATGTTGTGGCTTTTGCTCATGGAATTGAATTCTATGCAGCACTCTTTGGCACCCGGAATGCTGAGGATGCTGATGGGATGTTCGTTCAGGATGAAACTGTAGGGGTTGTCGTTTACGATGACGATGTCCTTGCGGCGTGCGAAGTCCACCAGTTTCCGGTACAGTTCCGGTGTTGCGTTCGCCCCGGTGGGCATATTGGGATAGTTGGTCCACATCAGTTTTACACGGCTCATGTCCATCCGTTCCAGTTCGTCGAAGTCGGGCATCCAGCCGTTTTCTTCTTTCAAGTTATAGTTCACGACCTCGGCACCCAGAATCTTGCTTAATGAAGTATAGGTGGGATAGCCGGGATTGGGAACCAATACTTGTTCACCGGGGTTGACAAAGGCCAGCGTCACGTGCAGGATGCCTTCTTTGGAGCCGATGAGCGGTTGTATCTCTGTGTTGGGATTCAATGCTACACCGTACCATTTTTTGTACCAGTCCGCAAAACCGCGGCGCAGTTCGGGGATACCTACGTAGGGCATGTAACCATGTCCGTCCGGATTGCAGGCAGCTTCGCAAAGTGTCCGGATTGTCTTTTCGGAAGGCGGCATGTCGGGGCTTCCGATTCCCAGGCTGATGACATCCATTCCTTCGGCATTCATTTGTGCCACTTCTTTCAGCTTCTTCGAGAAGTAGTATTCGCTTACGCTTGCCAGGCGGTCGGCAGGCTTTATTCTACACGTTTGATTTTCCATCTTCATATTCTCCTAATATTTTCAGTTCTTTGGTCAGCGGTGTGATGGCCGCAATGGATTGTTTATATCTCAGTACATTGTCGAAGACGACATCTACGTAAAACTGGTATTCCCATTCACGCCCGATGATGGGCAGTGATTGTATCTTGGTCAGGTTGATGCGGTAGAAAGACAAAATAGACAATACCTGGGAAAGGCTTCCTTCAGTATGGGGAAGTGTGAATACCATGCTTGCCTTGTTGACGTCCTTGCTGCGATGCCGGTTCAGTTCATCTACTTGCCAAGGGTCGGCTACGACCAGGAAACGGGTGAAGTTATGTTTGTTGGTTTCGATACCTTCCTGCAGGACCTTCATGCCATAACGCTCTGCAGCAGCTTTGGAGCAGATAGCTGCATGGCCTTTCAGATGTTCCTGTTGGATGATTTCGGCACTGCGGGCGGTATCTTCGCCTTCCACCACTTTGATTCCGGGGTGTTGCCCCAGGAATTCACGGCATTGCATTAGGGCGATAGGGTGGGAGTTGACTTCGGTAATATCATCCCAGTCTTCATCGGGCAGGCAGACAAAACTATGGGAAATACGCAGCTTGTACTCGCCGACAATCTGTGCGCCACTTTGGCGTAATAGCTCATTGTTATGCAGCAAACTACCTGCAATGGTGTTTTCTATTGCCAGCATTCCTATGGTCTGACTGTCTTTTTTGATGGCACCGAACACGTCTTCAAAGTTGGCGCAACAGATTAACTCTATTTCTTCTCCTTCGAAGTACTTGTGTGCGGCGATGTCGTGATACGAGCCTAATGTTCCTTGAATGGCTACCTTTTTCATTATTTTTATTTTCTTGGTTATGCTATAAAAAAAATCCCGCTTCCATACGATGGAGCGGGATTCTGTATATTTACTTGTTTCTCTATTCAGTCCTTAAGCATCACTGTCACTTGATACATACAAACTCCCGCTCTACTTTCTGGCTAAAGTAAAAGTAAAAAAAGAAGTAATATGCATAAGTAAATGACTTCATACTTGTATTCTCTGTTTTTGAATTACGTGACAAAAGTAATGCTTTTCTTTTATATACAAACAAAAAACAATGTTTTTTTTAGGGATAGTAGCAATTTAACTTATTTCCCTTTAACTTGTACAATGACTTGAACCGGACGATGGTCGGATGAAATGGTGTCTTCTATGACTTTCCGGTATTGTACGTCAAACCGATACCCATTCTTGGAATAGCCGTAGATGTAGTCTATACATCGGTTGGGACGGTCTGCCGGGAAAGTATAAGAGGTTGTGTCATTGAGGGTGGCAAAATGTTTTGCCAATTCCAGCTGGGGAGCGCTTGCTGGTGCAGAGTTCATGTCGCCTGCCATAAAGATGGGCTTATCGACGTTTTGCAAGGCTTTTTCTATCAATGGTACGGCAAGGAGCTGGTCTTCTGGAGTGAGGGACTGGTGTGTGGCACAAAATACATAATCTTTAAATTCTGCAATAATGAGGGTACGTTTTTCTTCCCGTCCGGGCATTGGAATGATTTTGTATTTTATGGGTATCTCTCTGGAGAGGATTCCGATGCCGTAGCTTCCACCCTGAAAAGGAATGGCTGCTGCATAAGTCCCGTGCATTCCGGTCAGTTTTTCTAGTTCTCCGAGAGCATGGATTCCTTTGTTGCGCACCGTTACACTGTCAAGTTCCTGCAGGGCGACTATGTCCGGAGAAGTTTGACTGATAACATTGGCAATGCGTCGGTAATTGTACTCCTTGTCCATACCGATGCAATTATGTACGTTATAGGACAATATGTTCACTTGCTGTGCATGGGCAGGTGCGAACATCAGTACAAAAAGTACTGATAGAAATAAATTTCGTTTCATTGGCGGCAATAATTGAATTTGTTATAATCCTAGGATATTACCGGTACTTCCCCCCGGTTGGTTACCATATTGTCCGTTAAAGTTCTGTATCTCTTTAGGATTGAGTTCCAGTCCTTTCTTCATGTCCTCCGCAGAGCCTTCCTTGTCTCCGTTCAGCAACTTGGCACGTCCGCGCTCATGATAGGCCTCTGCGAAATTAGGGTTCAGTTCTGTGGCTTCCGTAAAGAGCTCGATGGCTTCTGCCAGCTTGTTTTGGGTGATGTAAAGCTGTCCTAAGTAGAGGAAGGCTTGTTCGTTGAAGGGATTCAACTCTGTCACTTTCTGATAACTGCTTTCTGCTTTTTCTTTGTTTCCCGTAGCTTCTTCTATCTTTCCGCGGAGCAAGATGGCACTTTCGTCTTCCGGGTCTTGTGCCAGAATGGTGTCTATGTCTTCCATCGCTTCCTTGTATTGCTGCATTTGGACCAGTGCTTCGGCACGAAGCAGACGTGCTTCGATGAAATCATCTTTCAGTACGATGGCTTTCGTAAGATGAGCGATGCACATGATGCCGTCCCCTTGCCCATTGTCTGCTTTGCCGAGCAGGTAGTGTGCCATGGCGTTGCCCTCTTCTATTTCGATAGCTTTCTTTGCCGCTCCTGCCATGGCGGGATAGTCTTCCTGCATGTAGCATACGTTGGCTAGACTGAGGTAGGTGGAGGTATGTTCCGGCTCTATTTCGGTCATACGTTCCAGCAGTTTGTGTGCCTCGTCCAGTTCGTTGGTCTGGGTGTAGACTTGGGCAAGGTAGCCCATGGTCTCAAAGTCTTCCTGAATGGCAAGGGCTTCAGTGAAGCATTTGATGGCGTAGTCTGTACGGCCCATGCGTTGTGCACGCATACCGTCATACTTGAATATCTCAAAATTCTTCTGCTCGTTTTTTTGTTTCTCATTTGCCGGACTGTCTGACTTGCCGGAGAAAAAAGATTTAAAGAATCCCATAGATGATTAAAAATTAAAGAATTAAAAATTAAAAAGGAAAAGGAGGGGCATGGCTGATAAGAGATGTTCCTCTCAGCGGCAGGACATTCTTTTCCAACGGCAAAAGTAATGAATTATTTTTTGATTTGAAGCATTCCGTTGACAGCAATTACCTTACCTTCGTCCAACAATTCATGTAACACATCGATGAGCATGTTTTTATCGTCCGGTATCTGTTCTGCCAAAGTGGCTGGAGTTTGTGGTTTATCAGATAGGGCTTGAAGAATCTTTTCAGAAAGTTCCTTTTCCGAAAGGTGGCCGGAAGGTTTCTTGTTCTTCAAATTGATGCAAGTGTCGCACTGCCCGCAGTTATGCTCGTTCTTCTCTCCGAAGTAGTGTAGCAGCATTCGACTACGGCACACGGTATCGCTGCTCACGTAATCCAGCATGGCACTTATGCGTTTCTCATACCGCTCTTTGCGTTCCTCGTACACGGCGGGAGAGATTTGCAGGTGGCGCATTTCAACCCTCTCTCGCGTGTATATTATATATGGTGTCTTTTTGCGGGGGATGTAACTGACGATACGTAGCTTGGCTAGGTGGATGAGCTGTTCATACACTTGCCGGCGTGTGAGTCCAGTGCGTATGGCCAGTGAATCTTCATTGATGAAAGCATGGTCTGTGAAGACCCCGGTATAGGAGCGGAGAATGGTTTGGATGAGTTTGTCCATATCTTCGCCGAGCTCTCTCAGTTTATAAAGTTCGTCTCGACGGATAGTGAACAGTAGCCGGGATGCATTGTCTTGTTCGTCTGTATATTCCAAGTATCCCGCTTGTGTCAGAATCTTCAAGGCACTGTCCACGGGAACGGGGAAGTACTTGAACTTTCGGCAAAAGTCTTCTATATTGAACTCGCGTACACAGCCTTGTCCATCTCCCATTGCCATCTGGTAATAGTATTGAAGATGCTCATATACTTCCTTTATATATTCTTTTTCAGGAAAGGTGTCGGGAATGCGTTTGTGCAGTGTTGCCTTATCCGACTTGGTGTAAAGGACGACCGCGTAGGCTTTTTGTCCGTCCCTTCCGGCACGTCCTGCTTCCTGGAAGTAGGCTTCTATGGAATCGGGCAGATCCATGTGGATGACAATCCGTACATCCGGTTTGTCGATACCCATACCGAATGCATTGGTGGCGACCATGACACGGCTTTCTCCTGTTTGCCAGCGTTGTTGGCGGATGTCTTTGGTGGCGTCATCCAGTCCGGCATGGTAGAAATCGGCGGTGATGTCTTCGTTGTGCAGCAGTTCGGTAATTTCCTTGGTACGGCGACGGTTGCGCACATAGATGATGGCGCTTCCGGGCATACGGCGCAGGATGTGCAACAGCTCTCCCGTCTTGTTTTCCGTTTTACGGACGATATAGGCGAGATTTTTGCGTTCGAAACTCATGCGGAACACATTTTCCTCACGGAAATGCAGACGGGCCTGGATATCTTTCACTACTTCCGGAGTGGCGGTGGCTGTCAATGCCAGGATGGGTACGCCGGGCAGAAGTTCGCGTATTTCGGCTATCTTCAGATAGGCGGGACGGAAATCGTAGCCCCATTGCGATATGCAGTGGCTTTCGTCTACCGTAATCATACTGATTTTCATCTTCTGCAGTTTGGTGCGGAAGATTTCAGTATCGAGCCTTTCGGGGGAGATATAGAGGAACTTGAAATTGCCGAATATACAGTTCTCCAGTGTGACGATGATTTCCTGCCTGCTCATGCCTGAGTAGATGGCCAGCGCCTTGATTCCCCGTTTTTTCAGGTTTTGTACCTGGTCTTTCATGAGAGCAATCAACGGAGTGATGACCAGGCAAAGTCCTTCTTTAGCAAGTGCCGGAACTTGGAAAGTGATAGATTTTCCTCCTCCCGTGGGCATTAGTCCCAAAGTGTCCCGTCCCTCGGTAATGCTGTTGATGATGTCTTCCTGGATTCCCCGGAAGGTATCGTATCCCCAGTATTGCTTCAGAAGCCTCACCCCCAATCCCTCCCCCATAGGGAGGGGAGTTTTGAAGTTACTACTGCTGCTCATGGTCTTATTGAACTTTCTTGCTACTTCTTATCGTTGAATTGATATTCTTTCCTTCTCTATGCTAATAGTAGTGATTACTTATCTTATAGCATCAACCAATTTTCATCATTTCCTTAATATAAGGAGACTATTCTTATTCCCCTCCCTGTGGGGGAGGGGTTAGGGGAGAGGCTTTCAGTTCGGCTTTATGTCTTCAATCTGCAACTGCACTTCACCCCTCTTATGGGTATTCTCTTCAATGGAATAGCAGATGTCGAAGGAACGTTTGGTCTTGATGAAGCGTACGTGGGAACTTTGCCCGAAAGCGATGCCGTTCATTACATTGTTCGATTTATTATCCACCAGTTCTAGCTTGATATGTTCCTGGTCGCGGCCTACGACTTTGCTGGTACCATAATCATAGACATTGTGCGTACAGAAAATGGGTTTGGCATTGTCCGGTCCGAATGGATTGAATTTCTTCAAGTCGCTGAAGAATTTCGGAGTGATGTCTCTGAAATCAATCTCGGCATTGATGTCGATGACGGCGCATGTCTGTTCCGGCAGGATATTTTGTGATACGAACTCTTCGAAGCGTTCGATAAAGGCCGGTACATTTTCCACCTTCATGGAAAGACCGGCGGCGTAGGTATGACCTCCGAAGTTTTCCAGAAGGTCGCGGCAGTATTCAATGGCTTTGTAGACATCGAATCCGGAGACGGAACGGGCAGATCCGGTTGCCATGTCATCCGTACGTGTCAGTACTACTGCCGGCCGGTAATAGATTTCCGTCAGCCGGGAGGCTACGATGCCGATGACGCCTTTATGCCAGTCTTCATTGTACAATACGATGGAACGTCGGTCGGCAAGTCCGTCCAGGTCAGCTACAATCTTGTTGGCCTCCTCGGTCATGGTCTTGTCCAAGTCCTTGCGTGTCTCGTTGTATTGGTTGATTTGTCCGGCTTTCTCCAGGGCAAGAGAGAAATCTTTTTCAGTAAGCAAGTCAACAGCTTCTTTCCCGTTCTGGATACGTCCGGAGGCGTTGATGCGGGGACCTATTTTGAATACAATGTCACTGACGGTGATGTCCTTGTCCGTCAGTCCGCAGACATCAATGATTGCTTTCAGGCCTACGCTGGGATTACTGTTCAACTGCTTCAAACCGTGGTAGGCGAGAATGCGGTTTTCACCCATAATGGGGACAATATCCGATGCGATACTGACGGCGCAAAGGTCCAGTAAAGGGATAAGGTGATGGAACTCGATACCGTTGTTGAGGGCAAATGCCTGCATGAACTTAAAGCCTACACCGCATCCGGACAGATGTTCATAAGGATAGGTGTTGTCTTCCCGTTTGGCATTCAGAATGGCTACAGCAGGGGGCAGTACATCATCGGGGACATGATGGTCGCAGATGATGAAATCAATGCCTTTCTCCTTGGCGTATGTGATTTCTTCGACGGCTTTGATACCGCAGTCCAATACAATAATCAAACCTACACCACTCTCTGCGGCATAGTCTACTCCTTGGATTGAAACTCCATACCCCTCATTGTAACGGTCGGGGATATAGTAGTCGATGTTCGAATAGAACTGTTGAATAAACTTGTAGACCAATGCCACAGCCGTGGTACCGTCTACGTCATAATCTCCATAAACAAGAATGCGCTCTTTCTTTCCCATTGCCTTGTTCAGGCGCTCTACGGCTATATCCATATCCTTCATCAGGAATGGGTCGTATAAGTCCGGTAGTTGGGGGCGGAAAAACTTCCGGGCATCCGCTGCCGTTGTTATTCCCCGCTCCACCAGCAATTTTCCCAATATTGGGCTAATTCCCAATTCTTGGGCCAGTTGTTGGCTTGCTTCTGCCTGTTCGGGTGTAATGGGTTGATAATTCCATTTGTGAGTCATTTTATATATTATTTTTTCTTTTTCTATCTCAAGATGTTGGGGGAGTAGAGGGGTTCAATACGTGCACTTTTCTCCAACAAGGTGTAAAGGTATGAAAAACTCTTGAAACGGAGGTGAATTCTGCGGAAAAACTTTATAAGTATATGTATTCTCCACTAAAAAACTTTATTTTTGTATCCATTAAAAAATATCGCTATGCTTGTTTTTATCTCTTGTGCAAAGACCATGGCAGCGCGCTGCTCTGTTGTCGTGCCCGAAGTCACAGTCCCGAAATTCGAAACGGAGGCTGTGCGGAATGCGTTGGAAATGTCGCAGTATTCAGTATCCGAATTGGAAAGGCTTCTTCGGGTGAATACCAAAATTGCTGCCGAGAACCGTTTGCGTTTTCATGATTTCTGTTCGGAGGAGAATCGTTCGATGCCAGCCGTTTGCGCCTACACGGGAGCTGTTTTTAAACGCATTCTTCCGAAAGATTTTTCAGCGGAGGATTTTCGTTATGCGCAAGAACATCTACGTATCACTTCTTTTCTTTATGGGTTGCTTCGCCCGCTGGACGGTATCAAACCCTATCGTTTGGAAGGAGATGTCCGTTTGCCCGAAAAAGGTGGAATATCCATGTTTGATTATTGGAAGCCTTTGTTGACGGATTACTTCATAGAGGAAATTAAAAACTGTGGCGGTGTTCTCATTAATTTGGCAAGTGCTGAAATGAAAGATTTGTTCGACTGGAAGCGGGTGGAGCAAGAGGTGCGTGTTATTACGCCCGAGTTTCAAGTTTGGAAGGCCGGACAGCCGAAGACTGTCGTTATCTATGCCAAGATGTGTCGCGGAGAGATGACGCGTTTTATTGTCAAGAACCGTCTGGAGTGTCCTGAGGAGTTGAAATCCTTTTCTTGGGAGGGCTTCGTCTGGGATGAGATACGCAGTACGGAGAATGTATGGCATTTTTCGTTAGGTACATTTATGTAATGAAAAGGTACATTACGTTTGGCTCAGATGTTACTATATGTTGCTTTCGATGTTTGCGCAAAATGAAGAACTAAATACGCAATTTAGGATGAGGGAAAAGAATGAACCCTCTACATTTGCATGCAGTAAACTTAAAAGCAATATACTATGAAGAGAAACGGATTAAGAACAGTTGTTGTATTAGCTTTGACCATATTTCTATTGAATGCTCCGGTTTGTGCTACAGCTTCCAGATTGCAGGATACTTGTGCGGAGGCGCGGGATGAGGTTGCACTGCGGCCTGAGTGGATGAGGATTCTCCATGATACGCTTCCTATATGTAAGATTTCTATTCCTGGTTCACACGATAGCGGTAGTATCAAAGGAGGGCATATGTTGAAAACACAAGCAACAGATATTCCTGCTCAATTACGGCAAGGCATCCGTGCTTTCGATATCCGTTTGGAAAAGAAAGGTAATAAACTGGGGGTGTTTCACAGTCATGCCTTTCAGGATATATATTGGGAAGATGATGTTTTACCTGCTTTTATACACTTTCTGCAAACATATCCTTCTGAGACTTTGATTGTTTCCTTGAAAAAGGAAGGGGGAGAATTGCGGGATTATGCTTCTCTGCTGTCCGTTTCTTTAAGCAGCCCTGAGTATCAAAGTTATTTCGTGATGGACTTTCGCCCTGAATTGACGCTGAAAGATTGCCGTGGAAAGATTCTTTTCCTGCATAGGGATCATGCTATGGATAATTATCCTGGAGCAGCATGTGTAGGTTGGGAGGATGACAGTACTTGCCTGCTCACTCTTCGCAATAAAGATGGTAAGGAAGGAGTGGCTTTGCTCGAAGATGAATATCAATATGAATCGGGTGAGGAGGCCGGGAAGAAGGTAGGGGTTTGTGTCCGTAATATTGAAGGGATGTCTGCTGAGCCGGTTTCCTCACGTCGGTGGGGAATTACTTTTGTAAGTGCGACGGGGCTGCCCTTGGGAACCCCTAAAGTCTTTGCTGATAAGGTAAACAAGCCTATTGCTGACTATTTAAAACAAAAGAATAGCCGGAATTGCGGTATTGTTTTTATCGATTTTGTCAGTGAACCTGGAGGAAAAGATTTGGTGGAATATTTGATTGGCAGTAATGTTTGCGCAAAATGAAGATTTATATGCGCAATTGGGAATACTGAAAAAAAAGCATTTTCTTAATTTTGCACATGTTGAACACCTTAATGTTATATACTATGAAACTGTCAATAGATTTAGGAGGAACCAATATTCGAATAGCCCAAGTGGAAAAAGGGAACTGCTTGAATAAAGTGTCGGTTCCATGTTTAGCTCAGCAAGATGCTTCTACTGTGCTAAACCAGCTTTCCCAGCTTATTCGGAATATGATGAATGAGCAGGTAGATGGTATCGGTATCGGTGTCCCTTCAATTGTTGATCCGGAGAAAGGAATTGTATATAATGTAGCAAATATATCTTCTTGGAAAGAAATACACTTGAAGGAGATTTTGGAGAACGAATTCAAGGTGGCAGTTGCCATTAATAATGATTCCAACTGTTTCACTTTGGGGGAGAGCCTATACGGCGAAGGAAAATCTTATACCAACATGGTAGGCGTTACTATCGGGACCGGAATTGGAGCTGGCGTTGTCATTGGCCGTCGTTTGTATGGTGGGCAATATATGGGAGCCGGTGAGATAGGCTCATTTCCTTATTTGGACTCTGATTTTGAACACTATTGCAGTAGTTTCTTGTTTAAACGTTATGGCACTACCGGTGCGGTAGTAGCTGAAAAAGCCCAGCAAGGAGAACAAGCTGCATTGGAGATTTGGAAAGAGTTTGGGAGGCATTTGGGTAATCTTATAAAGGCAATTCTTTTTGCCTATGCTCCCCAGGCTATTGTTTTAGGAGGCGGTATTGTATCGGCTTTTCCTTTCTTTAAAAATGCTATGGAACAAACAATGCAAAGTTTTCCCTACAAGATTATATCGGATAATGTGAGTGTGGTGGCTTCGCATCAAAAGGATTCCAGTTTATTGGGTGCTGCCGCTCTTCTTGAGTAATAATCCCTATACGGTTTGATTGAAAATAATAAATATTTTGCAGTTATATTATTTTACGCATAAATAAGGACTGTTAGGGAATTGTTCCTTTTGTAATAACTATGTAATTCTGCTTTCTGACCTTTGTGGCGGAATTATAATTTTCTATATTATAAACTTTAAATTTTGAATGCATGAAACAAGTAAATCTTAGAATCTATCGAACGATTCTGACCCTATTGTTGGGACTGTTCTTGTCGGCAGGTGCTTATGCACAGCAGATTTCTGTGAAAGGAACAGTAAAGGATCAGACTGGCGAACCTGTGATTGGTGCCAATGTGTTAGTAAAGGGGACGACTAATGGAGTGATTACGGACGTTGACGGAAACTTTAATGTTTCGGCCGATAAAAACGGCGTATTGGTAATCAGTTTTGTCGGCTATGTGACTCAGGAAGTACCAGTGGCAGAAAAACAAATGGTAATTGTGCTTAAAGAGGATACAGAACTTCTGGATGAGGTTGTTGTATTAGGGTATGGTGCGAATACACGTAAGCAGGACTTGTCTGCTTCAGTGGGTGTAGTAAGTAATACTGAAGAATTGGCTGCTCGCCCGGTAACTTCTACCGAAGGCATGCTGCAGGGACAGCTGGCAGGTGTTACCATTACGGCCGATGGTGGCGACCCAACTTCTTCTCCTAACATTGTGATTCGTGGTCAAGGCTCACAAGATGGAGACAATGTACTTTGGGTTGTGGACGGTGTTCCCGGTGCACCTATCTCATCCATGAATGATATTGAAAGTATCGTTGTTTTGAAGGATGCTGCTTCTGCTGCTATCTATGGCGCACAGTCTGGTGCAGGTGGTGTTGTGTTGGTAACTACCAAAAAAGCGAAACAAGGTGCTCCTTCGTTGACTTATGACGGCACTTTTGGTATTCGTCAGGCTACCAATTTGATAGAACCACTGAATGCGGAGCAGCAGATTGAGATGCGTAAGATATCTCATCAAAATGCAGGACTTTCGCTTCCAGTCGGTTGGGATGTTACCAAAAATCCATGGATAGGTACGACTCGTACTGATTGGATGGATGAGATTTTCCGCACTGCCTTCTACCAACGTCATAACGTAGCGTTGAATGTAGGTTCTGATAATTTTTCAAATCGTATATCTTTTGCTTACGATAATGATGAAGGTGTTTTGATTAATACTTTCAAGAAGAATCTTACATTACGTTATAATGGTAAAATGCAGCTGAACAAGTGGGTGAGCGTCAGTGAGGATTTTGTATGGCAGAACACTACCCAACGTTCCAAAGCTACGGATAACGATGCTTATACAGGACCTATCCTTTCGGCTATCTACATGCCGGCAAGTGCCACTGTCTATAATCCGTTGGACGGAAGTTATGGTGGTGTGACTACGGAAGATCCTGCCTATATTGAAAAATATGGTTCGAATTTCTCTGATATCCACGGGGATGCTGTAAATCCGGTACGTCTATTGGAAGCAGAGAATTTGTATGACAAGATAAGTGACATATGGAGCACTACCAGCTTGGAGATAGCTAATGTACTTCCTGGATTGAAGTTTACGAGTCGTTTTACTTATAATATGAAGACTAATCATTACAAGAAGTTCAATCCTATTCGTGATGAAGTAGGTAAACCGGCTTTGTCGAATAATCTTCAAGAAACTACTTACCGTAGAGATGCTTGGAAGACGGAAAATACCCTGACTTATGATAAGACATTCGGTGAACATACGGTTGGTGCCTTGTTCTCGACTACGGCAGATCATTCTGAAACGCGTGGACTGGAAGTGACGGGTAAGGATTTTGCGGATGAATCGGAATTTTTACAATACATGGCGTATGCAGGATCAGTGACAGCATCTGACTATTTGACTGGACCTGATGCCAATGTGTCGTTGATTGCCCGTTTGGCTTATTCTTATAATGACCGTTATTTTGCTACTGCATCTTGGCGTCGTGATTATGCTGGACGTTTGCCTAAGGAAAATAACTATGGTGATTTCCCTGCAGTGACCCTTGGATGGAAAATATCTAATGAAAAATTCTTTAAGAAGAGTGATTTTATCAGTTTGCTGAAATTGCGTGCTTCTTGGGGGCGTGTAGGTAATTTGAGCTCTATAGGGCTTAATTATAAGTCTGCTTTGTTGAAGAAAAGCTCGTGGACAGAACAAGCACAATATGGTCCTGAGGCAAATAATATCTGGAATACTTTGATTTACAACGGCTCTGCGTTAAATCCTGATTTGACCTGGGAAACTTCAGAACAGACTGACTTGGGCTTGGATGTTGAGATGTTTAAAAACCGTTTGTCGGTATCATTAGACTATTTTGATAAACGTACTTTCAATTTGATTCAGACACAATCAATGGGGTGGCCTTCTACTATGGGACTCGATGCCATGTTAATCAATCAAGGTGAAGTGCGTAACCGTGGCTTTGAGATTCAAGCTAATTGGAGCGATAAGATTAACAAAAACCTTTCTTATTTCGTATCGGGTAACTTCTCGTATTTAAAGAACTGGGTATCAGATATAGGTGTGAAGGATGCGGATGGCAATCCGGGTTTGTGGCCTAATGATAAAAGGTTCCGTAGCATCCCTTATATGATGCAGAGTACGGAAGGGGAACCTCTGAATTCCTTCTACTTGATTAAGACAGATGGTTTGTTCCAAAGTGATGCAGAAGTTGCCGAGTGGAATGCTAAACATGGAACATATGTGACCAATGATAATGGTGAAAAAGAGTGGGTAGGTATTCAGCCGAATGCCAAGGCTGGTGACTTGAAGTTTGTGGATCATAATGGCGATGGTAAAATTACGGATGCAGACCGTCAGTATATGGGTAGTGCGACTCCGAAGACGACTTTTGCCTTTACATTGGGAATGACGTGGAAAAAACTTTCTTTCAGTGCCATGTTCCAGGGAGTAGGTGGAGCAAAAGCTTTATATGTAGGAAAGTACATGTTGTTGAGTGATGTAGAAGGAAACTTTAACCGTTCCAGCGAGATATTGAATGCTTGGAGTCCTACAAATACCGGTTCTGATATTCCTCGTTTGTCAAAGAATGACCCGAATGGAAACTTTACGACTGCATCTGATTGGTATTTGGAGAATGCTTCTTATCTGCGTTTGAAGAATGTAACCCTTTCTTATGATTTAAGCGATGTATTCCGCAAGTGGTCTCATTTGAATGACCGTAACAGCCGTTTGTCTGTGTACTTCAGTGGTGAAAATCTTGCTACTATCACTGGATATTCTGGTATGGATCCTGAATGTGGTGGCTGGGATGCTTTGAAATATCCGGTATCTCGCGTATTATCTGTTGGTGTAAAATTGACTTACTAATAATTAATAGAGAAGAATGATTATGAAAAAAAATATATTATTTTTTGCGATGTCTGCCACATTGCTTATGAGTTCTTGCAGTGACTTCCTTGATGTGCAACCAGAGGGAGATGCTACTACAACGACTTATTTTACCAATGACCTGCAGGCTATTGATGCTGTAGATGCATTGTATGAAAGATTTCATCAGGAAGCTGTATATGGACGCGAACTGTTTTGGGAACAAGGTGCCGCGTGCGACGTTGTGTGGGGAAAGACCCGTGATTTTCCAACACTTGCTACATTGAAATATACAGGAGACGAATCCCCTTTGCGTACTATTTTTGATACTATGTACAAAGTGATGGCACGTTCCAACTGGGTAATACAAGAGTTGCTTAAGAAAGGGAAAAGCACCACTTTGAGTGATATTGAAAAGAGAAGTCTCGGTGAAGCTTACTTCACTCGTGGATGGGCTCATTTCTTGATCGCTTATCGTTACGGTCTTGATACACAAGGGGTACCTTTTGTCCGTTATGAAGATTTTGAAGGTGGCTATGACAATTCTATTCCTCCTCAGCAAGCTTCGGTCATCGATAATTATAAATTGATTATCTCGGATATGGACAAGGCAATAGAGTATTTGCCCCGTTTTGAAGAGTATGGAGATAATGATAGAGGACGCGCGCACGATGCGGCTGCAGTAGCTTTTAAAGCTAAAGTTTATGCTTATTGGGCAACTTGGGATGCTACACAATGGGGAAATGTAATCAGTATGGTCAATGAACTGGAAACTGCTTACGGACGTGATTTAGCCGGTACTTATGAAGAGTTGTTCTCTTCTGATTTCTCTAAATGGTGGAATAAAGAGTATATTTGGACTATTCCTGGAAATGGTGGCTCTCAAGGTGGCGGTTCGGAGTTTCCGGGAGTTGTCCTTGAGAACAAAGGCTGGGGACAATATAATGGCTGGGGACAGAACAAGCCGTCTTATGATATTTACGAAGAGATGTTGAAAGACGGAGCTGGTAATGACCGTTTGGTTCGTACGGTTTTAGAGTATGGTCAGGAATTTCAATTCTTGGGTGAATCCCGTGCTTTTTATTCAAGCTCGGATATTGAATCCGGTTTTATGATTAATAAATACATGGATCCCTTTAAGTATGAAGATGCAGCCAATAAGGGGTATATCAATACAAACGGAGACTGGCCGACGGTACGTATTAATTTCCCGGTTATCCGTTTTGCAGAAATGTTACTTTTCCGTGCGGAAGCTTATTTGATGACTAATAAAGCGGACTTGGCTACGGCTGATTTGAATCGCATTCGTAAACGTGCCAATGTTGCATTATTGACGGGCACTGCTACTATGGCTGACCTATATCATGAACGCCGTTGTGAATTGGCATTTGAGTTTACAGACCATTTATATGATTTGAAACGCTGGTATCGCTCAGGCAATACTGAAATAAAGGCTTTGGCTGCTGCCGAATTGAATGCCCGTCCGCGCGTACGTCATTATGCCAACCGCCAGGACCCTGCTTCCACATTCGTTGTAGGTGAGTATGAGGATTATACGGATAAGATTGCTTATCAGGATTACATGATCGTATTCCCTTATCCTTCGGTTCAGATTACCAAATCTGATGGTAAGTTAAAACAGAATCCTCATTATGATTGATATTTTCTCTGAAAGAGATAAAATATAAAAAAAGACCTCATTGCCATTGGTCTAATCTGCAGGGGTTGGTATTTTCGGGTATTGATCCTTGCAGATATTTCTTCTTTTTCTTTCATTTGCAAAGGCTATTCATAAAATCATTTTAATATACGGAGAGACGGCATTCCCGACAGTCTGCAGCGCTCTTCAAATATACAGTCTGATGAAATTAAAAACTCTTATATGTGCAACTACTGCCTTTTGGGCTTGCTGCTCTTGTACATCCGGTGAACTATCTCCCGTAGACTATGTAGACCCTTTTATAGGTACCGGCTTTCATGGGCATACTTATCCGGGGGCAACCGTTCCGTTCGGGGCGGTACAGTTAAGTCCTGACACGCGTGCCGGAAACTGGGATGCTTGTTCGGGGTATCATTATAATGATACGACTCTAAAAGGTTTTTCACACACACATTTAAGTGGGACCGGATGCATTGATCTTGGGGATATACTGTTTCGTCCTACTACGCTGAAACCGGATTTGACTACGGAAAGCATTTACCAGCCAGCGGCTTTTTCCCATAAAGACGAAGATGCTTCTGCCGGATATTATTCGGTTGTTCTGAAAGAAGAAGGAATAAAAGCTGAATTGACGGTAACGGCACACGCCGGTATGCACCGCTATACGTTTCCTTCCGGCAAAGAAGCATCTATTATTATAGATTTGACTCATTTGCTTGATAACGAATATATTTATGAGGCTGAACTTGAACAGACTGCCGCCAACGAAATAACAGGTATGCGCAGAACCAGGGGATGGACGGACAATCAGTACGTTTATTTTGTAGCCCAGTTCTCGAAACCTTTTCAGGCCATAGACTTTATACAGAATAAAAAGATGGTTTCTGCAGGAGTTAAGTTGAACGGTACCGATTTGCAGGCTTGCTTGTCCTTCGATAATAGTAATGGAGAGCCGGTTATAGCCAAAGTTGGATTATCCATTGTCAGTGAAAAGAATGCACGTGAGAATTTGGAAACCGAGGTGATAGGTTTCGATTTTGATGCCGTGCGTAGTGCTGCCCGTTCCGCTTGGGAACAAGCTCTCTCTGCTATTACGGTAAAAGGCGGCAATACGGACGACTTGAAGAATTTCTATACAGCCATGTATCATTCTATGGTTGTACCCAATGTCGTGAGTGATATCAATGGTGAGTACCGCCGTCATAATATGGAAATTGGGCAATTGCCAAAAGGCAAAGTGCAATATTCTACATTTTCGCTTTGGGATACTTTCCGTGCATGGAATCCGTTGATGACTTTGATTGATACAACTTTGGTCAATAATATGATAAATTCCTTTCTGGACATTTACGAATCTTCGGGTGAACTTCCTATCTGGCCGCTTTCTGCCGGAGAGACGGGAACTATGATTGGTTATCATGCAGTGTCCGTTATAGCAGATGCTTATATGAAGGGTATTAGAGGATTTGACGCGGAAAAGGCGTTGGAAGCTATGGTAGTTTCTTCTGAAAAGAACAAAAAGGGAGCTGATTACTATATTCAGAATGGCTTTATTCCTTCTAATATAAAGAAAGAGTCCATCTCTTGTTTGCTGGAGTTTGCCTATGATGACTGGTGTATTGCACGTATGGCTCAGGAAATGAGTAAGGATGATATTTATCAAAAGTATATTCAACGTTCCCAGAACTATATCAATGTTTTTGATGGTAATACAAAATTCTTCCGCCCCAAGCGGATGGATGGGAACTGGGAAACTCCCTTCAATCCTATTGAGGTAGGTCGTGCCTATACGGAAGCCACAGCCTGGCAGTATCGCTTCTTTGTACCTCACGATGTAAGCGGTATGGCACAACTGTTTGGTGGTAAGAAAGAGTTTATTACCGCACTCGATTCTATCTTTACAGTAGAGTCGGGTGTACATGGCGATTTAGTGGATATTACCGGACTGATAGGTCAATATGTTCATGGCAATGAGCCGAGCCATCATATCGCCTATCTGTACGATTACGTCGGACAGCCTTGGAAGACGCAGGAAATGACACGCCGTCTGCTCCATGAAATGTACGCTCCTACGCCTGAAGGAATCATTGGTAATGAAGATTGTGGACAGATGTCCGGTTGGTATATATTATCCTGCTTGGGTATTTATTCAGTTTGTCCGGGAAGCAATGAATTTGCACTGACTACTCCTCTATTTGAGAAAGCGGTTGTCAACCTGGCAAATAGAAAGACTTTGACCATCCTTGCCAACAATCCGAAGAAGAATGTCTATATCACAAAAGTAGAATTGAACGGACAACCGATAGATGTAAATTTTATTACTTATGCACAGTTGATGGAAGGTGGAGAACTTCGTTTTACTTTGTCCGACAAGCCGAATATGGAGAGAGGTGTTTCCTCTGAAGCATCCCCTTATTCCTATACTAAAGATGAAGTCGTTTCCATTCCCTATGTGGATAAGGATTTGAACTTGTTTATGGATAAGGTAACGGTTGCATTGGCCACAACAACCAAGGATGCCGAAATCAGATATACATTGGATGGCAGCGAGCCCACAGAGCAATCGGTATTGTACGAGCAGCCTTTTGAACTGGACAAGACCACTTTAATAAAAGCCAAAGGATTCAAGGAAGGTCTCCGCTCAAGCAGAACATTATCCATATCGGCAACGAAAGCTGAATTGAAGGCTGCTCTTTCTGTAAATCCTACTCAGAATGGTACATCTTATAAGTACTTTGAAGGCACTTACCAGAAAGTGGCTGATGTAGAAAAGTCACCGTTGCTGGAGTCTGGTGTCATGCCCGAACCTTCTATTAAGGGTGCTAAGCAGGAGGATCATTTCGGTTATATCTTTTCTGGATTGATAAATGTTCCCGAAGATGGAGTCTATACTTTCCAGACCCGTTCGGACGATGGCAGTGTCTTGTACATTCACGATGAGCAGGTAGTCAATAATGATGCTTCCCATGCTGCAATTCCTGCTACCGGAATGGTCGCGCTGAAGAAAGGTTTTCATCCTTACAAGCTCTATTACTTTGAAGATTATGAAGGTGAGTATTTGAGCTGGGCTTGGAAACTGCCTTCTGCCGAGAAGTTGGCACCCATTCCTGCATCGGCTTTATTTGTGAAATAATAGTTTAATATATATGCTATGAGAAAGTTATTTTTGTTATTTTTACCTTTGTTCGCTGCATCATGCGGACAGGTGAAGCAGCAGGCACCTGCACCAGAGCCCGTTAATGTCATGAGTTTCAATATTCGCTATGACAATCTGGAAGATAGCTTGGACAACTGGCAATACCGTAAAGACCGCGCGGCAAATGCCATCCGTTTTTATGATGTGGATATATTGGGTACGCAAGAAGTACTTCATAATCAGTTGGAAGACCTTAAACAACGATTGCCGGAATACGGAGTCATCGGTGTAGGTCGTGAAGATGGAAAGGAAAAGGGTGAATATAGTGCACTCTGGTATAAGAAAGATCGTTTCAACTTGCTGGATTCTGGCTATTTCTGGTTGAGCGAGACTCCTGAAGTTGCCGGTTCCAAGGGCTGGGATGGAGCTTGTGAGCGTATCGCTTCATGGGCAAAACTGCAAGATAAAGTAAGTGGCAAGGAGTTCTTCGCATTGAATACCCACTTGGATCATGTAGGTGTTGCTGCACGTCGTGAAGGTATAAGCCTTATGCTGGATAAAGTAAATGAGTTGAGTGGTAACTTACCCGTAGTAGTAACGGGCGACTTTAATGCTAGTCCGGAATCGGATGTCATCAAACACGTGACTGACCCTTCCAATCCGGAACACTTGACAGATGCACGCCAGGCATCGGCAATTGTTTATGGTCCGGCATGGAGTTTCCATGATTTCGGAAAGATTCCTTACGATAAACGTCCGCTGATTGATTACGTTTTTGTACGTAATGGACTGAAAGTTTTGAGGTATGGTGTATTGGCTGAAACAGAGAATAATGCTTTCCTCTCCGACCATGCCCCTATTTTAGTAACGGTTGAATAATAAAACAATAATTATGACTAAGATATTAAGAATATGTATCGTTATGCTCTTGGCAGTCTTGCTACTGCCGGTAGAGTTATCGGCACAAAGCCGCCGTGATAAAGAACAGACCTATGTTTTGGACCAACCTTATGAGGTGACAAAGATTACCCCTCCCCAGGGCAAGAAGATAAAGAATGTCATCTTGATGATTGGTGATGGCATGAGTCTTATGCACGTATATTCTGCCTGGACAGCCAATCGAGGCAAGTTGTTTTTGGATAACTGCCAGGTAGTGGGTTTGTCTAAAACCTATTGTGCCAACAAGCTGATTACAGACTCGGGAGCGGGTGGAACAGCCATAGCTACGGGGCGGAAGACAAACTATCATTCTGTGGGTGTAGATACCGAAGGACGTCCTTTGAAATCATTGGTAGACCTGGCTGCTGCTAAAGGTAAATCGACCGGTATAGCGGTGACTTGCCGTCTGTGGGATGCCACTCCTGCTGATTTTTGTTGCCATAACAAGGATAGGGATGCGGAAGCTGAAATCGTAGCAGATTACGTTAATTGCAGTGCCGATTATGTATTCGGTGGAGGTGCCAAGCTTTTCGAAAACCGTGAAGATGGACGTGACTTGTTTAAGGAACTACGCGATAAAGGATTTCAGACTCCTCGCAGTTGGGATGAATTGGCTGGCATAAAGAGTGGTAAGGTATTTGCCGTACCTTATCCCGTCGATACTCCTCTTCCTGCTGAACGTGGCGACCTTTTGGCACGTGCTTCATTGAAAGGTATCGAATTGCTGGACCAAAATAAAAACGGTTTCTTTATGATGATAGAAGGTTCGCAGCTGGATGACTACGGACACTTCAATGACATTGATTTGCTGATGCAGGAAACACATGACTTTGACCGTACCGTTGGTGCTATTTATGAGTGGGCTGCCAAGGATGGAGAGACATTAGTTGTAGTTACCGCAGACCATGAAACCGGTGGACTTACGTTGGTTGATGGAGATTTGGCAGAAGGCAGAATCGTATGTAAGTTCTCTACCGGTGGTCATAGCGGTGTAATGGTACCAGTGTATGCTTTTGGTCCCGGTGCAGAGGAGTTTACAGGGATTTTTGAAAATACTGCTATCTTTGACAAGATAAAAAAACTGCTCAATTTGTAATTTAAAAAATAACGATTTCCTATGTTGAAACACATTTTATTGGTAAGCTTGCTTTCTTTTTCCACTCTCCCTTTGCTGAAAGCTCAGAGCTGTGGCAATGATGAAAAGTATCATTTGCCTTATAAAAATACATATGTAAAGGAACCGCTGGTCACTGAAAATGAGTATCGTGTGGCAAAACCTGAGACGATTGTGCCGAAAAGCTTCGAAGAAGCTCGGCAGATTCTTCCCAATCCCATTTGGGGTGGACATGACAAGGAACTTGAAATGTATTGGAAGGCATGGGAAATAGCTATCGGCAATATTCGTGCTCCTCAAGCAGGCTCGGGTTTTGTCTCAAGCTATTTGGATACAGCTTATAATGGTAATATCTTTATGTGGGATTCCTCTTTCATTCTGATGTTTGCCCGCTATGGTACCCGTTTCTTTCCTTTCCAGAATACGCTGAACAACTTTTACGCCAAGCAGCATCCCGACGGTTTCATTTGCCGTGAAATAAAGGCGGATGGTGCCGATTGCTTTGAACGCTATGATCCGGTGAGTACCGGACCGAATTTGATGCCTTGGTGTGAGATGGTCTATTTCCATCAGTTTGGTGATACGGAACGCCTGCACAAGATATTTCCGGTACTTTGTGCTTATTATAAGTGGTTGAAATTGAACCATACTTGGAGAAATGGAACCTACTGGTCAAGCGGATGGGGGACCGGCATGGATAATATGCCCCGTGTTCCGTCGGAATACAGCCCTATCTACAGTCACGGGCATATGATTTGGTTAGATACAAACCTACAGCAATTATTTACTGCCAATTTACTACTTGAGATGGGCTTTTATCTGGAACGTTGGCAAGAGATAGAAGAGTTTGAAGACGAAGCCAAAATGCTGGGAAAATATATCCATGACAATCTTTGGGATGAAAAGACCAGTTTCCTTTATGACCAGTATGCTGACGGTACGCTCTGTACAACCAAGGGAATAGGTGCCTATTGGGCTCTGTTTACTGATGTATTGGATTCTGTACAGTTGGACCGCATGGTGAAGGAATTGGATAATCCTGCCACATTCAACCGGAAACACCGTATTCCTTCTTTGTCTGCCGATAATCCCAAGTACAAGGAGAATGGCCGTTATTGGCAGGGTGGCGTATGGCCGGGAACTAATTACATGGTGATGCAGGGCCTTGTGCAGAAAGGTTATGGTAAACTGGCACGGGAGATTTGTTTGAATCATTATGCCCAGGTGTTTGAGGTCTATAAGAAGACTGGAACTTTTTGGGAATATTATGCTCCGGAAAGTGCTGAGCCGGGATTTATGGCAAGGGATAATTTTGTGGGTTGGGCAGGACTTCCTCCTATTGCTGAATTGATAGAATTTATTATCGGTATTCGGGGAGATTATGCCAAAAAGCAGATTATCTGGGATATGAATTTGACGGAGATTAACGGCATAGAACGCTATCCTTTTGGTCCCGAAGGGCTTATCTCCTTAAAAGCTGAAGCACGCCGTTCTGCAAGTGATGAACCCCGTATCACAGTAGATTCTAATATTGATTTTGAACTGTGTGTACTCTATGGTGGAAAAGAGAAAAAGATAAATGTGACATCCGGTAAGCATACCTATTAAAGAAGAAATCAATCATGAAAAACAATATGTCAAGACGCCAATTTCTGAAGACTGGCGGGCTTGCCTTGGCTGCAATGACCTTTCAGCCCGCTTCCGTATTATCTTCATCCGGGACTTTCAGCCAGAGATATGTTTCGTTGCGTCCTTCTGCAAGCAAAAGGAGCTTCATTTCGAAGGCAGTAGATGCTGCTATTGAAGAAGCAAAGCCTAAAATAAAGGACGAGAAGTTGCGTTGGATGTTCGAGAACTGTTTTCCCAATACGCTTGACACTACTGTCAGATATAGAGTGAAGAATGGCAGACCAGATACTTTCGTCATTACAGGTGATATAGATGCCATGTGGCTGCGCGACTCTTCAGCGCAAGTATGGCCCTATCTGCCGTTGATGAAGAAAGATAAGGACTTGCAGTTGATGGTGGCAGGACTTGTCAACAGACAGACTGAATGTATCTTGATAGACCCGTATGCCAATGCCTTCAACGACGGGCCGTTGGGCAGCTATTGGGAAACCGACCATACACAACATATGGTTAAGGAACTGCATGAACGCAAATGGGAGATAGATTCTTTATGCTATCCCATTCGTCTGGCTTATCATTATTGGCAATACACGGAAGACACGTCTGTGTTCGATGAAAATTGGCATAAAGCTATGCTGCTGGTGGTCAAGACCTTTAAAGAGCAACAGAGGAAACAAGGCTTAGGACCTTATAGCTTTACACGCGATTGCGACCGCCCTACAGATTCGCAGATTAACAACGGATGGGGAGCACCGGTAAAGCCGGTCGGCTTAATCGTTTCTTCTTTCCGTCCGTCAGATGATGCTACACAATACGGTTTTCTGATTCCTTCTAATATGTTTGCGGTTGTGTCATTGCGCCAATTGGCTGAGATAGAGGATAAAGTTTATGGAAACAAGGACTTCTCCGGAGAATGTATAACATTGGCAGATGAAGTGGATGCAGCTATCCGTAGGTATGGTACTTTCAATCATCCGGTTTGTGGACGTATTTATGCCTTTGAGGTCGACGGTTTTGGTAACGCGCTTTGTATGGACGATGCCAATGTACCCAGTTTGCTGGCTGCGCCTTATCTGGGTTATTGTTCTTTTAAAGATGCGATTTATCAGAATACCCGTAAAATGATATGGAGCGGCAATAATCCTTATTTCTTTAAAGGAAAAGCCGGTGAAGGGGTAGGAGGCCCTCATGTGGGATTGAATTATATCTGGCCGATGAGCATCATTATGAAGGCTTTTACAACGGATGATTCCGAAGAAATACGTGCTTGTCTGAAGCAACTTCGTGATACGGATGGAGGGACGGGCTTTATGCATGAGTCTTTCCATTCGGAGGATGCCGCGGACTTTACTCGTTCCTGGTTTGCCTGGACAAATACTTTGTTCGGTGAACTGATACTGAATACAATCAAGGAATATCCCAACTTATTATCCCAAATACTATGAAGATAAGATATTGGTTACTGGCTATGTCATTCATTTTTCTCTCTTGTGGGAGAGTGGCTGATGATGTAGCGGCAAACTATGGTATTATACCCATGCCGAATGAACTTGCTCCAATGCAGGGAGTGTATGTCCTGCAAGGGGAAAAAACAGTGGCTGTCCCTTCCGGGGAAGCCGCGATGAAAGTTTTTCATTATTTGGAGGATGCGTTGAAAAACACTTCTGTAACGCTGAAGGGTATTTCGGAAACGGGAAAGGCCGATATTTGCTTATCTATAGATAATTCCTTGCCCAATGAGGCCTATACATTGGAGGTTTCTTCCGATAGGATAAATATATCTTCCAATGAAACTGCCGCCGGATTTTTTTATGGTGTCCAGTCTTTGCTGCAGCTCATGCCGGCAGCCATTTATGATGGTGACCGGAAATACGAAGGAAAGATTAGGATTCCTGCTGTCAGCATTACGGATGCTCCCCGTTTCCCTCATCGTGGGGCTATGATGGATGTAGGACGTAATTTTCTGCCCAAAGAGGAAGTGCTGAAGTTTCTTGATTTGATGGCATTCTATAAATTGAATAAATTCCATTTTCATCTGACAGATGACCAAGGATGGAGAATAGAAATAAAGAAATACCCGAAACTGACTGAAATAGGTTCTTATCGTAAACAGACTCAGATAGGACACTCTGATTATTATTTTCCACGGCGTTACGATGGAAAAGAAAAGAGAGGCTATTATACGCAGGAAGAAATAAAGGAAATTGTGAAGTACGCATCCGACCGTTTCATTACGGTCATTCCCGAAATAGAAATGCCGGGACATGCATCCGCAGCATTGGCTTCCTATCCGGAACTTTCTTGCGGATTGGGAAAGACTTATGTGGTGCGTGATTATTTTGATGTTTTTGATGAGGTCTATTGTCCCAAAGAGCATACATTTGAATTTTTACAAAATGTGCTGACCGAAGTTATGGAACTCTTCCCCAGCCATTATATCCACATTGGTGGAGATGAGTGTCCCAAGAAAGCATGGAAGAAGTGTGTCCATTGCCAGCATTTGATGAAGCGGGAAGGTCTGCCCAACGAAGAAGCTCTGCAAAGTTGGTTTATCCATCGGATTGAGCAATTTGTGAACAGTAAAGGGCGTGACATCATCGGGTGGGATGAGATTCTGGAAGGAGGGCTTGCTCCTAATGCTACCGTCATGTCATGGCGTGGCGAAAAAGGAGGTATCGAAGCGGCTCACCAACGGCATAAAGTCATTATGACACCCGGCAAGAAGTGTTATTTGGACTACTATCAGGAAAGTCCGGAATTTGCCCCGTTGGCTATCGGCGGTTTTCTTCCGTTGGATACGGTGTACAATTATAACCCGCTTCCTGCTGAACTGACTCTGGAAGAACAAGCTTATATAATAGGTGTACAAGCCAATATCTGGGGAGAGTACATACAGACTCCCGAATATTTTGAATATATGGCTTTCCCTCGTTTGCTGGCTATGTCAGAGGTGCAATGGACACAGCCGGAACATAAGGACTTCGAGTCGTTTGCCCGTAGGCTGGATAAGGAGTTTGAACGATTGGATTATTGCGGAGTGAATGCTTGCCGCAACTTCTATGAAGTCAATCAGATTGGTGCATGGAACAAGTCGCAGCAGACTTATGAGGTGACTTTGAAAACCTTCTGTCCGGATGCCGATATTTACTATGCGGTAAATGATTCAACGGTCAACACTTCATCTTCCCTTTATAAGACTCCGATACCGTTGGACGAGGATGCAACTGTTTATTCGGCAGTTTACAGAGACGGTAAGCCGTTGGGGAAAGTGACCCGCAAGAGCTTTGCTGTAAACAAGGCAACCGGATGTGACTATACTTGTAATCCTGAAGCAGGATGGGAACACTTGAATAAAGGCTTCGGGCTGACTGATGGACGACGTGGCTATGCCCGCGACATGCGTCGCTGGATTAGCTTCTACCAGGATACTGTACAGATTGTAGTGGAACTGAAGAAACCTCAAAAAGTCAAGGAAGTGGCCTTTTCTTCTTTATGGCGGCCGGTAAATGAGATATGGCCGGCAAGAGCGATGGGTGTCTCTGTTTCAATGGATGGTCAGACTTTTATTCCGGTGGGCACTAAACGGCTGACTTATGATTTTAGCTTGACGGAAGGCACCCGTTTTCCGGCATCTCTTTCATTTGCCGAAACGGAAGCTACATTTGTCCGCTTGGAATTATTGAGTGGTGGCTTGTGCCCGAAAGGATATTTTCATGAAGGGTTGCAGAGTGAGTTGGCAATAGATGAAATAGAAATATATTAATCTCAAGAAATTATGAAGAAAATAGTTGTTCTTTTAGTTGTACTGTTGGGCTGTATGCCGGTAACGGCTTTTGCGCAGAAGCAATTCTTTTTTAAGGATGGCAGGTTTGTAGTAGCACAGTTTACAGATTTGCACTGGATGCCGGGTTCTGCAAAGTGTGCCGAAACGGCAGCTACTATCCGTGCTGTCCTGGCAGCCGAACATCCGGACATTGCTATACTGAGTGGGGATGTGGTGACCGATGACCCTGCTATGGATGGATGGAAAAGTGTAGTGGATATTTTCAATGAAGCCAAGATGCCTTTTGTGGTGATGATGGGAAACCATGATGCAGAATACTTGACGCGCAATGAAATCTATGATTTCCTCTTGAAGTCTCCCTACTATGTGGGGGCAAAAGGCCCTGAAGATATTATGGGATGTGGTAATTGTGTGATTTCTATTTATAGTCCGGAGAAGAAGGACCAGGTAGAGGCATTGCTCTATTGCATGGATTCCAACGACTATCAGCCTAATAAAATCTATGGTGCTTACGACTGGATTCATTTCGACCAAATAGAATGGTACAGAAAGCAAAGTAAACACTTTGCAGAGAAGAACGGTGGTAATCCCGTTCCTGCTTTGGCCTTTTTCCATATTCCGCTGATTGAATACAACGAAATCAGAGGTGACGGGAAAACTTATGGCAATGACAAAGAAGGTGGAGTTGCCTCTGCTAACATCAATTCCGGTATGTTTGCTTCCTTCCTTGACATGAGGGATGTAATGGGAGTATTTGTAGGACATGACCATGATAACGATTTTATAGGAATAGATAAAGGTATTGCATTGGGATACGGACGGGTGACCGGTGCGGATGCGTATGGAGAGTTGACGAGAGGAGCCCGTATCATTGAACTGTACGAAGACCAATTCAAATTTGACACATGGATTTCCACTCCTTCGGGAAGGGAGGCTGCCTACTATTACCCTTCAGGTCTGAATTCGGATGAGGAGCAGAGTATGGCTTATTTGCCGGCTACGGGAACTTCTCCCAAGAAGCAGGGCGTGGCATATACCTATTATGAAGGCAAATGTAAACGTGTTGCCGATATTGCCGCCTGCAATAAAGTGAAGGAAGGGGTGATGAAGAACTTCTCGGTTGAAGAAGCAGCCGTTCCTGATCATTTTGCTTATGATTTCCGTACGTTGGTGAAAATTCCAGAAAGGGGAGTATACCGTTTCTATACTTTTTCCGATGATGGTTCTAAACTATACATAGACGGTAAATTGATTGTTGATAACGACGGTGGACACAGCGGACGCCGTGCCGAAGGGAAAGTCGCTCTCGAAGCAGGGTACCACGAGTTGCATCTGCTGTATTTCGAAGATTACATGGGCCAGGAATTGGAAGTCGGGTATTCGGGACGGAATGTTCTGGAAACCGTGTTACCTGATACCATGTTGTTTGTACCGGATTAAATCAGCGCTGGTAACTCTTTGTCTGGTACTCTTTCCGATATTCATTGGGGGAAACTTTCTTCAAAGCTTTGAATTGGCGGGACAAGTTCTTCAGGTTATTTATTCCGACTTGTTCCGCCACATCTGCAATCGGAGCATCACTGGCCAACAGCAATTGGGCAAAGCGTTCCATCCTAAGGTTGAAGATATATTTGTGGATGGACTGCTGGGTGACTTGCTTGAAACGAATCTCCAATAAACGGCGTGATAATGGTACTTGTTTCACTATATCCGATACAGTGATATCAGCCGCTATATTCTGATGGATATATTTCAGAGCGGTTTGGATATGGGCATCGGTGGTAGAATAGAAGTCGGTCGAAAGCCGGTTGATTATATTAACTGGTTGGAGCACTACGTCCCGATAAGTGGCCTCCTCATCATTCAATAGATGTTCTATGAGGGCGGCTGCCTCAAATCCGCCTCTTACAATGTTTTGGCTGATACTGGATAGGGGAGGGTCTGAAAGATTGCATATAATCTCATCATTGTCGACTCCTAATATTGCTATCTTGTCGGGCACTCTGATGTTGTTGACTTTACAGATTTCCGTAATGCGGTTACCTTGATTGTCATCGCAAGCCATGAGTGCCGTAGGTTGTGGCAATGACTTTAACCAATTGAGCAGGGGCGGTGCTTCATAAAACCATAAGTCATCAAGGGATTGGTCCTGATAAGAATAGAAATTGTTTCCAAACCCTTGGGCTGCTATACATTCATAGAAACCCTCGCAACGTTCTTGTGACCATACCGTATCGCGATAACCATAGAATGCGAAGTTCTGAAAGCCTTTACTCAGAAAAAACTCTGCCGCCATTCTGCCGGTCTTGCGGTAATCGCCGGTGATGTTTGGAATATTGCTGAACCTTGATTTATAATCCTGGGCCAATGCGATAATTCCGTTTTCACGGAATAGCTCCACGTTGTCATCATTGTCAAATCTGCCGATGATTGCATCTGCATGCCATGTCTTTGCCCATTTCAAGACTCCTTCTATACCATGACTGTTTTTGTAGGAGGGTGGCATACGGCATACTACCCATGGCTCATGGCTTTTGGAATAGGCCAATACCCCCTTTAGCAGATTGTACGAAAAGGACTCTGTAAAATCGGTCAATAATATCAATCGAATCATAGCAGTTGACTAAATGTAACTGATTGTTACTTATACAAATGTTAGCTTAATTGACAAATATAGGATTTTATTTCTTTTTCTTCAAATCTTTTCCCTCATATTTGCAGATTGCTTCAATCCATTTTTCTTCCAGTGGCTTGGACTCGTGTTTGGCGAGGTCGAAGGCTACCATGACGGAGGTACATACGCATTTTACTTCTTGGGTTTCCGTATCAATGACCCGTTGGGCGAGGTGGAAGCTTTTGGTTCCTATCTCAGTGACGGCAGTTTGCACGGCGATATGGTCCGAACCATAAATCTGTGCGAGGAAGTTTGCTTCAATATGGACGACAACGATACCATCCTTTTCCCAATCTACATCCGGGCATACGGAAGCGAAATATTCCGTTTTTCCTAAATCATAAAAAGAGAAGTAAACAGTGTTGTTTACATGGCCGAATTTGTCGACGTCATTGAAGCGTAGTTGTATGGGCAGGGTGTGGTTAAATTGAATTTCTTCCATTGTTTTCTCTTAAACTTTGTTTATAATCGCTGCAAAAATACTATTTTTGCGTGTTAATCCGTGAACTTATATATCAAGAAATGATAGAAGACATCAAAAAAGCCTGCCAGGTAATGAGCGAGGGCGGGGTAATTCTGTATCCGACAGATACGATTTGGGGTATAGGTTGTGACGCTACCAATGAAGAAGCGGTGCGCCGTGTATATGAAATCAAGCAACGCTCTGACAGTAAGGCGATGCTGGTATTGGTAGATTCTCCGGTAAAGGTGGATTTCTATGTGCAGGATGTTCCGGAGGTTGCCTGGGATTTGATAGAACTGGCTGACAAGCCCCTTACCATAATTTATTCCGGAGCGCGTAATCTGGCTCCTAACTTGCTTGCCGAAGATGGTAGTGTAGGTATCCGTGTCACCAGTGAGGCATTTTCAAAACGGCTTTGTCAGCAGTTCCGCAAGGCGATAGTCTCTACTTCTGCCAATGTCAGCGGGCAACCGTCTCCCGGTAACTTCAGTGAAATAAGTGAAGACATCAAGTCTGCGGTGGATTATATAGTAGGATACCGCCAGGAGGAAACGGGACGCCCGAAACCGTCCAGTATCATCAAGTTGGGCAAGGGAGGAGTCATTAAGATTATTCGCGAATAAAAGGAAAAATGGCAGAGGACAAGAGGAGTTTGTTGCAGCGCTTCATCATATGGCGCGAAAAGAATATCAAGGAAAAGCGGTTCATACTGATTCTCAGTTTTCTTGTAGGTATCTTTACGGCATTCGCCGCACTGATACTGAAAGTCATCATACACTGGATACAGAACTTCCTGACGGATAATTTCAATGCGACGGAAGCCAACTACCTTTATCTGGTCTATCCGGTAGTGGGTATCTTCCTGACCGGATTGTTTGTCCGCTACGTGGTGAAGGACGACATCAGTCATGGTGTTACCAAAATCCTATACGCCATCTCGCGGCGGCAGGGACGCATCAAACGGCATAACACTTGGTCGTCCATCATAGCCAGTTCCATTACCATCGGTTTCGGTGGTTCGGTCGGGGCAGAGGCGCCTATTGTGCTGACGGGTTCGGCTATCGGTTCCAATCTGGGAACCATCTTCAAGATGGAGCATCGTACGCTGATGCTATTGGTGGGATGTGGTGCTGCCGGTGCGGTTGCAGGCATTTTCAAGGCGCCGATTGCCGGTCTGGTATTTACGCTGGAGGTACTGATGATAGATTTGACAATGTCCTCCTTGTTGCCGTTGCTGATATCTGCGGTGACGGCTGCAACTGTTTCCTATATCGTGACGGGTACGGATGCCATGTTCAAATTCCATCTGGACCAAGCTTTCGAACTGGAGCGTATTCCGTATGTCATTATGCTGGGTATCTTCTGCGGATTGGTTTCCCTTTATTTTACCCGGGCCATGAACTCTGTGGAAGGCGTGTTCGGAAGGTTGAGAACTCCCTATAAGAAACTGATAATGGGCGGTGCCATGCTGAGTATCCTGATATTCCTTTTCCCACCGTTGTATGGCGAAGGTTACGATACGATAGAATTGTTGCTGAATGGGATGAGCAATGCCGAATGGGACACGGTGATGAATAATTCCTTCTTCTACGGGCACGGCAATCTGTTGCTGATATACCTCATACTGATTATTCTGTTCAAGGTCTTTGCCTCGAGTGCCACGAATGGCGGGGGCGGTTGCGGCGGTATCTTCGCACCTTCGTTGTATCTGGGTTGTATTGCCGGTTTTGTCTTTTCACATTTCAGCAATGAAATAGAGATGACGGCTTATCTGCCCGAGAAGAACTTTGCCTTGATGGGAATGGCGGGGGTCATGAGTGGGGTCATGCACGCTCCGCTGACCGGCGTGTTCCTCATAGCCGAGCTTACGGGAGGATACGACCTGTTTCTGCCACTGATGATTGTTTCCGTCAGTTCCTATCTTACCATCATCATGTTCGAGCCTCATAGTATCTATTCCATGCGTTTGGCCAAGAAAGGAGAACTGTTGACGCACCATAAGGACAAGGCCATCCTTACCCTGATGAAGATGGAGAATGTGGTGGAAAAGGATTTTGTGACCGTGCATCCCGAAATGGATTTGGGCGAACTGGTAAAGGCCATTTCTGCCTCGCATCGCAATGTCTTTCCCGTGACGGATAAGGAAGGGGTGCTGATTGGCATTGTCTTGTTGGACGATATCCGGAACATTATGTTCCGCCAGGAGTTATATCATCGCTTCACGGTGGGAAAACTGATGACTTCGGCTCCGGCACGTCTGTATGATACGGACAGTATGGAGCAGGTGATGCGCACCTTTGATGATACGAAGGCGTGGAATCTGCCGGTGGTGGATGCGGAAAACAAATACTTGGGCTTCGTGTCCAAGTCGAAGATATTCAACTCGTACCGTGAAGTATTGGTACATTTTTCAGAAGACTGAGGACTTTTTGGTATTTACTATTTTACTATTTACAAGTTACTATTTGCCGTTCGGGGTGATGGGGCATTGTAAATCGCAAAGAAGATGCTTCGTACATTGTAAATGGTAAATTGTAAATGGGCAAATGAGTTGCCTCGCAAATGGTACATTGTAAATGGTAAATTGTAAATGAAATGGTGGAAAAGAAGAATTTGAGGATTGTATATATGGGTACTCCCGACTTTGCGGTGGAGGCTCTTCGTTGTCTGGTAGAAGGAGGTTACAATGTGGTGGGTGTCATTACGATGCCCGACAAGCCTGCCGGACGGGGACATAAGCTCCAATTCTCTCCGGTGAAACAGTATGCACTGGAACATAATCTTCCGCTTCTTCAGCCGGAGAAGCTGAAGGATGAGGCTTTTGTGGAGGCGTTGCGTGCATGGAAGGCCGATTTGCAGATAGTCGTTGCCTTCCGCATGTTGCCGGAGGTGGTATGGAACATGCCGCGATTGGGCACCTTCAACCTGCATGCTTCCCTGCTTCCGCAGTATCGCGGCGCAGCCCCCATCAACTGGGCGGTGATTAATGGTGATACGGAAACGGGCATCACCACTTTCTTCCTGAAACATGAGATTGACACCGGTGAGGTTATCCAGCAGGTACGGGTACCCATTGCCGATACGGACAACGTGGGTATCGTCCACGACAAACTGATGCTGTTGGGCGGTCGCCTGGTGGTAGAAACCGTAGATGCCATTCTTGCCGGTACAGTGAAAAGTATTCCTCAAGAAGAAATGGCCGTCGTGGGTGAACTGCGTCCGGCACCGAAAATCTTCAAAGATACTTGTCGTATTGACTGGAACCGCCCGGTGAAGCGTATTTACGATTTTGTACGCGGCCTTTCTCCCTATCCTGCCGCTTGGACGGAGCTGGTCCAACCCGGTGGAGAATCTGTTGTGGTAAAAATCTTCGAGACGGAGAAAATAGGGGAATCCCATCAACTGGTTCCCGGAACCTTGCAGACAGACGGGAAGACCTATATCCGCGTTGCTGCCGAAGATGGCTTTGTCGGCATCTGCTCCCTCCAACTTCCGGGCAAGAAGAAACTGAAAACGGATGAACTGTTGCGCGGCTTCCGGTTGACGGAAGGATACGTGATGAAATAACTGATTGTCATTCAATGACTTCCTACTGCAAAACTACTGCACTCGTTTTGCAGCGTCACTGCAAACCGCTTTGCAGTGTTGCTGCAACTAATATGCAGTGTGACTGCAACTGCTTTGCAGTGCTACTGCAACACGTTTGCAGTGACGCTGCAAAAGGTATGCAGTAAGTTTGCAGTGAGAGTTTTGATTTCCAATGTTAGGCTGAATTAAATCTTTTCTCTATATTTGTACATAACAAAGTTCGTAAACTTTAGAACATAACATTATGAAACCAATCATATCCCCTTCTATTCTCTCTGCCGATTTTGGTTATCTGGCACGAGACATTGAAATGATTAACGAAAGTGAGGCTGAGTGGGTACATATCGACATCATGGACGGTGTGTTTGTCCCCAATATTTCTTTCGGATTCCCGGTACTGAAGTATGTGGCAAAACTGTCGCAGAAACCTTTGGATGTGCATCTGATGATTGTACAGCCGGAGAAGTTTATTCCGGAGGTGAAGGCTCTGGGGGCACATGTCATGAATGTGCATTACGAGGCTTGTCCGCATCTGCACCGTGTGGTGCAGCAAATCCGCGAAGCAGGGATGCAGCCGGCGGTAACAATTAATCCGGCAACTCCCGTATCCTTGTTGAAGGATATTATTAATGATGTATACATGGTGCTGATAATGAGCGTAAATCCTGGCTTCGGCGGACAAAAGTTCATAGAGCATTCTCTTGATAAAGTGCGCGAGTTGCGTGAATTGATTACGGTTACCGGTTCGCAGGCCTTGATAGAAGTGGACGGTGGCGTAAACTTGGATACCGGTGCGCGTCTGGTAGAAGCTGGAGCAGATGTACTGGTGGCAGGCAATGCCGTTTTCTCGGCTCCCGATCCGAAGGAAGCTATCCGTGCATTAAGGAATCTGTAATCCGTCTTCTGGATTGATAATCGACAGCTGGCAACGGCATCCTTTCCTTCGACTGTTGATGCCGTTGGTAGTTGGTATTTTGTGTGGAGATGTGTTTCCACACGTGCTTTCTGCATGGGAGTATGTGGCAGGTTTTCTGCTTTTTCTTTTTATTATAGGTAGATACAAGCATACCGGATGGGTGTATGGAGCGGCGGTATACCTTTTCTTGGGTGGTACGGGGTTCTGCTTGATGAGTTGGCAGCAGGGAAAGACGGCATTTCCCTTTTCGGGCAAAACTGCTGTTTATAGGGTTTGTATCCGTGAGCATCCAGAAGAGAGGGAGCGCAGCATATTGTGCAGGGTTGCCCTGCTGGGAGAGGTAGAGAAGGATACAGTTACGGGTTGCCCCCGGAATCATCTTTTTCTGGCTTATTTTCCGAAAGATTCTGCTACGGCCACTTTGCGCCGTGGTGATGAGTTGCTGGTATCTGCCCGGCTTGTTCCTCCGGCAAACAATGGTAATCCCGACGAGTTTGACTATGCCCGCTACCTGAGGCGGAAAGGCTATAGCGGCACGGCTTACGTGGCTGACGGACATTGGCGGAAGACGGGGCATGATGCCTCTCGCACTGTCAGCCAGGTGGCACTGGATTATAGGGAGAAAGTGGTTGGCTTATACCGGAGTTTGGGTTTTGAAACTGATGAATTGGCGGTACTTGCTGCGTTGACAGTGGGGGATAAAGAGGAACTGAGTGATGATATTGTGGAGACCTACTCCGTTTCGGGAGCCAGCCATGTACTGGCACTTTCGGGGTTGCACATAGGTTTTCTGTATGCTTTGCTCTTGTTTGTGCTTCGTCCTTTGTGGAGGCGATGGCGGCGGTTAAAACCTTTGTTGCTTTTGCTTCTGGTCCTTTTCTTGGTGAGTTTTGCTTTTTTCACGGGATTGTCTTCCTCGGTGGTGCGGTCGGTCGTCATGTTCTCTTTGTTGGCGTTTGCCGGTTTGCAGCCGGAAAAGCCGCTGACTCTGAATACGCTGGCGGCAACTGCTTTCCTGATGCTGCTGTGCAAGCCGGTCTGGTTGTTTGATGTCGGTTTTCAGTTGTCATTCTCGGCGGTTGCAGCTATTGTACTTGTACAGCCTAAGTTGTATGCCCTTTGGAAGGTTGACAATCGTTTCCTGCGATATTTGTGGGGACTTATGACAGTGTCCATGGCGGCTCAGCTGGGTACGGCCCCTTTGGTCATTTTCTATTTCTCCCGTTTTTCCACTCATTTTCTGTTGACTAATCTTTGGGTAATTCCCATGGTGTCGCTCGTTCTGTATTCGGCTGTCTTTCTGTTGATGCTTACGCCGCTGCCTTTTGTACAACATCTGTTTGCAAGGGTAGTAGAGGCATTGGTACATGTCCAGAATGAAGTGCTCCGCTGGATAGAGCATCTTCCCGGCGCTGCTGTCGATGATATTTGGCTGGATATATGGGGTGTTCTGCTCGTCTATCTGTTCTTGGGGATGACATATTATGGCTTTCTACGCCTTACGGTACGTAGAATCTGCTTTGCGTTGCTGGCATTGTTGGCAGTGGTTTCCTGGCATTCCCTTTCCATCATGTCCAATGCTCCCCGGCAGGGGATTGCTTTTTATAGCGTGAGAGGCTGTCCCGTTGTCCATTGTATGGCAGACAACCGTCATTCTTGGTTGGCATGTACCGATAGCTTGCCGGATATGCCGCGTTTGTGCCGTGCCCTTTCTCCGCATTGGAACCGCCTGCGTCTGGAGACTCCCCGACTGGTTGCCGGAGATTATACCACTTCCGGCTTATCCATGCGCAACCAGATTGTCTCTTACGCCGGTAAGCGCATCTGTCTTCTTTCCGACAACCGTTGGAGAAACAAGAACTCTTCCCGTCCCCTTTCAGTTGATTATCTGTATGTCTCCAAGGGGTATCAAGGTGGGATAGAGGAACTTACTTCGCTCTTTTCCATGGGCATGGTGGTGCTTGACGCTTCTCTTTCAGACTATTATCAGAATAAGATTGCCAATGATTGCGTTCGCTTAGGTATTCCCTATCTTCTTCTTTCTCAAAAAGGTTCTTACCGCATATTGTTATAAATCACAAACTTTTCGTACTTTTGCCCCTTCAATTTGTTATAAACGCCAAATAGTAAATAGTCAATCGTCAAATAGTAAATAAAAATATGTTGACCAAAGTAATAGAACAATCCAAGATAGACCATTTCACCAAATGGTTTGACCGTGCAGACAAGATAGTAATCGTTTCGCATGTGGGTCCCGACGGGGACGCCATCGGCTCTTCTCTGGGCTTGTGGCACTTCTTCAGCTCGCAGGGAAAGACGGCGAATGTTATTGTGCCGAACGCCTTTCCCGACTTCTTGAAATGGATGCCCGGGAGCAAGGACGTCCTTCTGTACGACCGCTACAAGGAGTTCGCTGACAAGCTGATTGCCGAGGCGGATGTCATTTGTTGTCTGGACTTTAATGCTATCCATCGTATAGATGCCATGGGTGACGCTGTTCTTGCATCCCCGGCAAGAAAAATACTGATAGACCATCATCTCCATCCGGAGGATTTCTGCAAGATTATCATTTCCCATCCGGAGATATCTTCCACTTCGGAACTGGTTTTCCGCCTGATTTGCCGTATGGGCTATTTCAGTGACATTTCAAGGGAAGGAGCAGAGTGCATCTATACGGGTATGATGACGGATACCGGCGGGTTCACTTATAATTCCAATAATCGGGAAATCTATTTCATCATCAGCGAACTGTTGTCGAAAGGTATTGACAAGGACGAGATTTACCGCAAGGTGTTCAATACTTATTCAGAAAGCCGTTTGCGCCTAATGGGGTATGTGCTGTCACAAATGAAGGTTTATCCAAACTATCATGCAGCCTTAATTTCCCTGACTAAAGCCGAACAAGGCCAATTTGACTATGTACGTGGAGATAGTGAGGGGTTTGTGAACATTCCTTTAAGCATCAAAGGGGTAATTTTCTCTTGCTTCCTGCGTGAAGATACGGAGAAGCCGATGATAAAGATTTCTTTACGTTCGGTCGGTACATTCCCTTGCAATCAGCTGGCTGCCGAGTTCTTTGGCGGCGGCGGTCATTTGAATGCTTCCGGCGGTGAATTTTATGGAACGATGGATGAGGCCCGCAAGGTCTTTGAGCAGGCTTTGGAGAAATACAAACTGCTGCTGAATGCCAAAGGATAAAAAAAGTTCAGTTGTAAAGGTTAAAAGTTACGAACTTTCTATCCGCAGCTTTCAACTTTCAAGGAAATCAGATACTTTTGTACGAAATTACTAAATAACAGAAATGAAGAAACTTACTTTATTCTTTTTTGCCTTACTTGCAGTTTGTTTAGCCTTCCAGGCATGCGATAATTCTAAAACCTATGCCGAAATGCTTGAGGAAGAAAAAGATGCCATCAAAGCATTTATCAAAGACAGTAGCATTGTCGTTATTTCTCAAAGTGAATTCTATGCGCAAGATTCGACAACGGATGTAAGCAGGAATGAGTATGTGCAGCTGGCAAGCGGGGTGTATATGCAGATTGTGGATAAAGGTTCGACGAATCCTGCAGATACAGTTAAACCGAATGATTTGATTTTGGTGCGCTTTGAAGAACAAGGGTTGATAGCTGTTGGAGGGGTGAAATCGTATATAACCAATATGAATAGTCCGACTGTTGTGGATGAGTTTAGATATTCTGTTACTTCTTCGTCTATTGCCGGACTTTTCACTCAAGGCTATATGCTTATATATCATGGTTCGTCTGTACCTGCTGGCTGGCTGGTTGCGTTGAATTATATTCGTAACGGAGCACATGTGAAGCTGATTGTTCCTTCCAAGATGGGACAGTCGGATGCTATGCGGGACGTTCATCCTTATTATTACGATTTACATAAACTCCAAATTTGGAACTAACCGATAAATTTTAAATCATTAACCTATGACTCTAATCAAATCTATTTCTGGAATCCGCGGAACAATTGGCGGTGGTGCTGGCGAGGGATTGAATCCGCTCGACATTGTGAAGTTCACTTCAGCTTATGCTACCCTGATTCGTAAGACGTGTACTGTAAAAAGTAACAAAATCGTGGTAGGGCGTGATGCCCGCATCTCTGGCGAGATGGTCAAGAACGTAGTAGTCGGTACCTTGATGGGTATGGGCTGGGATGTAGTGGATATTGATTTGGCTTCTACTCCGACTACCGAGCTGGCTGTAACCATGGAAGGTGCCAGTGGAGGTATTATTCTGACTGCCTCACACAATCCCAAGCAGTGGAATGCGTTGAAACTGCTGAATGAAAAGGGCGAATTTCTGAACGCTGCCGAAGGCCAGGAAGTACTCCGCATTGCCGCCGCCGAAGAATTCGACTATGCCGAAGTGGACCAACTTGGCTCGTACCGTCAGGATTTAAGCTACAACCAGAAACACATCGACAGCGTATTGGCACTTGACCTCGTAGATGTGGCAGCTATCCGAAAGGCAAACTTCCGTGTAGCCATCGATTGTGTAAACTCTGTAGGTGGTATTATTCTGCCGCAACTACTTGAACAACTTGGCGTTCAGCACGTAGAGAAGCTCTATTGCGAACCGACCGGTAACTTCCAGCATAATCCCGAGCCTCTGGAAAAGAACTTGAGTGACATCATGAATCTGATGAAAGGGGGGAAGGCAGACGTTGCATTTGTTGTAGACCCTGATGTAGACCGCCTGGCAATGATTTGCGAAGACGGCAAGATGTACGGTGAAGAATATACGCTGGTTACTGTTGCCGACTACGTATTGAAACATACTCCGGGCAATACGGTATCCAATTTGAGTTCGACCCGTGCCTTGCGCGATGTAACTCGCAAGTATGGGCAAGAATATTACGCTTCTGCCGTAGGTGAAGTGAATGTAACTACCAAAATGAAGGAAGTAGGTGCCGTTATCGGTGGCGAAGGAAACGGTGGGGTAATTTATCCGGCCAGCCACTATGGACGTGATGCCTTGGTAGGTATTGCCTTGTTCTTGAGCCATCTGGCACACGAAGGTAAGAAGGTGAGCGAACTCCGTGCATCCTATCCTGCATACTTCATGGCAAAGAATCGTGTAGACTTGACTCCTGAAACAGATGTAGATGCTATTCTTGCCAAGGTGAAGGAGCTGTATAAGAATGAAGAAATCAATGATATAGACGGTGTGAAGATTGACTTCCCCGACAAATGGGTTCATCTGCGTAAGAGCAATACGGAACCGATTATCCGTGTCTATAGTGAGGCTGCCACACCGGAGGCTGCCGAGGAAATCGGCCAGCAGATTATGAAGGTGATTGAAGACCTGGCTAAATAAGGCCGAACGAAATGTTATAATGAATGTCCCACTTTCCCGTGAAAGAGAAGTGGGACTTTTTTTAAACCTTCCCATGAACTCCTCCATCAAACTACTACTATGAATGGCATTTTAGATTCTATAGGCTCAGCAATAACCACTGTCAGTGACTTTGTCTGCGGGTATCCCTTATTTATCCTTCTGATAGGGGGAGGACTTTTCTTGTTCTTTTATTCCGGAGCTGTGTCCCTCCGCCGCATCGGATATTCGATAAAGGCCTTGCGCTATAAATCGGAAGTGGCGGGCGAAGGACAAATCAGTTCTTTCCAGGCCTTGATGAGCGCCATAGCGTCAACAGTGGGTATGGGGAATATTGCGGGGGTGGCTATCGCTATTACAGTAGGAGGTCCTGGAGCCATTTTTTGGATGTGGGTAAGTGCCGTTGTGGGTATGTCCACCAAATTCTTTGAAGGGGCTCTTGCCATTATGTACAAAGGGCACGATTCTGCCGGAGAACCGCAAGGGGGGACGATGTATATCATTCTTCATGGGTTGGGCGAACGCTGGAAACCGTTTGCTTATTTCTTTGCGGTGGTGGGGTTGATAGGTACGTTGTGTGTAATGCAAGCCAATCAGTTGGTCGAGTCTGTCACTACGGTATTTACTACTCCGGCAGGAATAGAGAATACACTCGGCCTGCGTTTTGTGATGGGTATTGTCATCAGCCTGGTGGTAGGGGCGGTCATTATCGGTGGCATCCGGCGTATTTCGGTTATCTCGGCTAAAATAGTGCCGGTGATGGTTACTTGCTATATGCTGCTTGTCTTCGTTATTCTTTGTTTGAATTTTGATAAGTTGCCGGGAGTGTTGGCTTCCATTTTCCAGTCTGCCTTCAGCCTGGAAGCCGGTATCGGTGGAATTTTGGGAACTGCACTGACTGGTGCCCGCCGTGCTGCCTACGTCAATGAAGCAGGCGTAGGTACGGCCTCTATGATGCATGGCGCCTCCCGTAATGACAATCCCATTCGTGAGGGGCTGGTAGCCATGATTGGACCGGCCATCGACTCGGGGCTTGTTTGTACATTGACGGCCTTCCCTATTCTTATAGCTGGAAACTATGCGTCGGAAGGAGGCATAAAAGGCCTTTATATTGCTTTGAATTCTTTTGAGCAGCTCCTTCCCGGCTATGGGCATTATCTGTTGATGGTGATGGTCTTTTTCTTTGCCTTTTCTACCATGTTCTCTTATTCGTATTATGGACTGAAGTGCACCAACTTCTTGTTTGGTGCGGAGAATGCCAAGTATTATAACTACTTCTATTTGGTGATGATTGTTGTGGCTGCCATGATTCCGTTGGGAGCAGTGGTTGCCATCATGGATTTGGCTTTTGCCTTGATGGCATTGCCTACGATGACGTCACTGCTGTTACTTGCTCCACGGGTCAGGAGAAAGATGAAGGAATATTTTGCGAACTGATAGAAAGCAGCTTCCACTACAAGTTGATGACCTTTCCTATCTCTCCTTCAAAATTCGGGGTGAATACACCTTTGCCGATATTTGCCTTGATTTCATCAGTGCTCCAAAAACGTCCTCCGTCCAGCTCGTCACTGGGATGTATTTCACCGTCGTAGACAGTTTTGTGTACGAAGACCAGTTCCTTTTCGCGGGCAGACTCGAAGACGTAATGCATGACGGTTTCGGGAACAAAGTCGGTAATGCCGAGCTCTTCGCGTACTTCGCGTTTCAGCGCCATCTCTACACTTTCACCTAAATCGACGTGTCCGCCTACGGAGGTGTCCCACTTCCCCGGTTGTATGTCTTTCCATTCGGGACGTTTCTGTAGATACAACTCACCTTTGGAATTGAATACATGAAGATGGATTACCGGATGAAGCAGTTTGCTACCGTTATGGCATTCGCCACGGGTGGCGGCACCTGTGATGTTGCCTTGTTCGTCGACAAGGGGGAACATCTCTTGATTGTTATCGTGGTTCATTGTGCTTAGGGTATTAATAATGATGAATCTCCATAGCTCAGGAAGCGGAAATCATGTGCCAGTGCATAGTTGTAAATCTTCGGCCAATCACCGTGTACGAAAGCTGATACGAGCAGCAGCAAGGTACTTTGCGGTTGGTGGAAATTAGTCACCATAGCCTTCACGATTTTGTATTCATATCCCGGAGCGATAATGATTTGAGTGCTGGTATGCAGAGCCTCCATGCTATGTCTGTCCAGATAGGCAGTAATGGCTTGCAGGGCTTCTACTGCAGAGGTGGCGGTGGCCTTGGCCTTGGCAGACATTTCATAAGGTTGCCATTGGTGGACGTGCAAGTCTTCCTCTGTGGCTTCTGGATTATTCAGTAAAGTGATTCCGATGTGATAAAGGCTTTCCAATGTGCGCACTGAAGTTGTTCCTACGGCCACTGCCTTGCCGCCGTGTACTATGAGTTTTTCCAATGTGTTGCGCGAGACAGAGATGTATTCCGTATGCATTTCGTGCCCTTCTATTTCTTCACTTTTCACCGGTTTGAAGGTTCCGGCTCCCACATGGAGTGTCAGCTCTTCCAATTCTACTCCTTTATTGCGCAATGCGTCCAATACGCGTGGGGTGAAATGCAGTCCCGCTGTAGGGGCAGCCACCGAACCTTTGATTTTGGAGTAGACAGTCTGGTAAGTCTCCTTGTCACTTTCCTGGGTCTCCCGGTTCAAGTAGGGGGGGATGGGCAATTCACCGAAGACCTCGAGAATGTCGGCAAAAGTCACTTCCGGATTATTCCAGCGGAAGTTTATCCAATGGCTGGTTCCGTGGCATTCACCCCGTTCGGCGGTCAGGGTGAGTGACTTGCCTTTCACGGTCATCTCACGTCTCAGCATGCCTTCCTTCCATTTTTTCAGGTTGCCGACCATGCAGAGCCAGGCGGCATGCTCGGTTTGCTGGAAGTTGAGGGCGTAGTCGTTCGGCTGTATGGGTTCCAGACAGAATACTTCAATCAGTGCTCCCGTTTCTTTCCGGAAATGCAGGCGTGCTTGGATGACTTTGGTATTGTTGAATATCATCAGGCTTCCCGATGGCAGATACTCCGGCAGTGAAGTGAATCTGTCTTCTGAAACTTCTCCGTGGCGATACAATAACAGTTTGGACTGGTCACGTACGGACAATGGGAACTTTGCAATGCGTTCGTCCGGCAACGGGTAGTTGAATTCGCTGATTCTGATATGTCTGGGGTCTTCTTTCATGATGGCTTTCTCTTTATTATATCGGCTGCAAAGGTACGGATATTTGGGAAGATTTGAAGAATAAGGGAAATAATTCCTAACTTTGCAGGAAGAAAGTAGGAAAAGACAAACTAAAAGATAAGTTACTATGAAGATAGGAGATAAAGTTCGTTTCCTCAGCGAAGTTGGGGGCGGTGTTGTGACAGGATTTCAAGGGAAAAACATCGTGTTGGTGGAAGATGCCGACGGTTTTGACATACCGATGCCCATAAACGAATGTGTGGTGATAGAGACCGATGATTATAATATCCCCACTCCGGCAGCCAAAGCGGCTGCCAAGAAGAAGCGGGAAGAAGAGCAACAATTGCGCACGGCCGCTACTGCGGCAAGGCCGTCTGCTATGGAGTCTCAGGTTTCAGAGCCTCAATCGGTCCGTTTGGAGAAACCGCAGATATCTGTTTATCGTCAGCCCGAGATGAAAGGCGGAGATATCCTGAATGTTTTTCTGGCTTTTGTTCCGGAGGATATCAAGGCTGTCAGCACTACACCTTTCGAGACATATTTGGTGAACGATAGTAATTATTATATGTATTATACCTATTCGAGTGCCGAAGGAAAGTCCTGGACAGCCCGTTCGCATGGTTTGATAGAGCCGAATACGAAACTTCTGCTGGAGGAGTTCGAAAAGTCCGAGTTGAACGACCGTGAACGTGTGATGGTACAGCTGGTGGCATTCAAAGATAACCGTGCGTTCACAATGAAACCGGCTGTCAGTGTGGAAGTCCGCATAGATATGGTAAAGTTCTATAAACTGCATACATTCCAGCAGACGGTTTTCTTTGAAACACCGGCTTTGGTGTATGATATTGTCCGGAATGACCAGCCTGCCAAGCAGGTGTATGTTTCGGCAGAGGAACTGAAGGAGGCTTTAATACAGAAAAAAACGGCAGATACTCCGTCCAAACCGCAGACGGTTATCAAGCGTGGCGGCAAGAATGGGATTGTCGAGATTGACCTGCATATCGGCGAGTTGCTGGATGACACCTGCGGTATGAGCAACAGCGAAATATTGAATTATCAGTTGGATAAGTTTCGTGAAGTGATGGAACAATACAAGAAAAAGCGCGAACAACGCATCGTCTTTATTCACGGCAAGGGAGATGGAGTGCTGCGTAAAGCCTTGCTGGACGAGCTGAAACGTAAATATCCTGACTGCCGCCATCAGGATGCTTCGTTCCAGGAGTATGGATTTGGGGCGACGATGGTGACGATTAAATAAAATCAAGTATTTGAATAGTGAATAGGGCAGTTCAAACGTTGGAATGCCCTATTCATTATTTATAGTCTGACATTGACTCTTGTATTTTTTCTTATGTGTATTTCTTGAGTGGAAGGATTGGACTGCATCATTTCTGATTCTATTTGCTGGATTGCTCTTTTGGCTTTATGTACAAACCTGCCTTTGGGATATTTTCGCAAATATTCTTCGTAATCTGCTACTGACTGGCAACTATAGAAGAGGCGTTCTTCATTTTCTCTTCTGACTTCTCTTATATCAGTAATGGGAAGTTCTGGCTGTGAAGAAGATTGTGGATGCGGGTGGACAATCTGTTTTTTAGGTTCCTCTTGGAACTGTTCAAGTTTTGCAGTATCCGTTTTTACCGAGTCCATAACGATGTTTTCTTCTCTATTTATTGGGGAGATTGGATTTACCTTGTTTCCCAAAAATTGTTTTATAAAGTTTGCATGAGATGAGGAGGGGTATTCTTTTAGAAAATCTCTGTAGTCTTCTTCTGTACGGCATGCAGCGTACTTGCGCTCTTCTTCAAGGTGTCTAAAGTATATGGAACCTCCTTTGACAAGCAATAGAATCAATACTATACCAAGGCCGGTCCATCCTGCTATGCGTTTATGCATGTTCGAAGGACAGAACTTTTCTTTAAGGCGTGGTGATGTTGTTTTAGGAAAAAGTGGAGCAATAGGCTTCAGCTGTACTGAAGGAGAGTCTGTCTTTGTTTGTTTTAGTATGGAGCAAGCAAACTCATAGGCTTGTTGGGCTGTGGGTCGGTCCCAAGTGTTGAGGGCAAGGCATGCGTGAACAAACTGGGACAATTGGGAAGAATATTTCTCATCTAATGCTGGAATATGTGCACCATTCAGTTGGACACAACCTCCCATACCTTCCCATAATACAAGACCAGTGGATAATTCATAAACACTCATCCCTAAAGACCATATATCGCTGGTAGCCACAATCAGTGGTTTCTCTGCAAAACGTTCTGGTCCCATATAGGCGAGTGTTCCGGAACTTTCTACTTTGTTGATACTTTTACGAAAAGTATGCTCCAGTTTACGGCTGATGCCAAAATCTGAGATGATGAATTTGTCATCATCCCCTATCAAAATATTATCGGGTTTTATATCTTGATGAATGATAGGAGGATTCTGATTATGAAGAAACATCAATCCGCATGATACATCGCGTATGAAGCGCCAGATTTGCTTTTCAGACATTTTGCCTTTCAAGCTCGCTGAGGACCCTTTGGGACAGTAAGGCATTACCAAAAAAGGGCACTGTCCAAAAACATCAAAATGATTAAGGTGCAATAGATTGGGATGATGTAATTTGTAGGCAAGTTTGAATTCTTCCCGGAAATCTTTTATGCCGTTGTCATCCAACAGTCCGTACAACTTTATGGCAACGTCTACATCTGCCAATATATTTCGGGCAAGCCAGACTTCACCAAAGCTTCCGACTCCTAATAGTTTCTTCAGCTGATAGTGTTCAGCAAATATATCACCATTTTTTAGTTGCATAGTTTCGCAATAGTAATCAATCTGTTAGGGTAGTGTTAGTAGTGTCTGTCTCTGTAACTAGAACCGTATCTGCCTGATATAGTATCGTTTTCCATTTTGCATATTGCTGTGGATTTCTATATAAATAGAAGCCTGCCGCTAAAGCCAGTACCAGGAGTAACAGAAGAATTTTCCGGATTTTGTGGTGGTTGGGTTTGCTGAACACTGTATTATTCAACTTTACTTTGGGCTCGGTATCCTGTAGCATGATGTGGCATAACACAATCGTAATATTGTCATATCCACCTGCTTCAAGAGCAGCTTCTATCAACCTATCCTTGCATGTCATTAAATCATCCTGGTTCTCTTCTATAATTTGCATTATCTCTTCGTCGTGGCATAAACCACATAACCCATCACTACACAGTAGGAGAGTATCGCCATCCTTTAAATTATAGGAACGGAAATCGGGATTGGAACGATTGGTCGGGTCTCCCAAACAGCGGGTAATGATATTACTGTAAGGATGGTCAAACGCATTTTCAGGATCTAGTTTTCCCTGATCTACTAAATCTTGTACATAGGAATGGTCTTTAGATAAACGGCAAAAACCTGAATTGCCATTGAATACATAACAACGACTGTCGCCACACCAACAGATATAGGCTTTATCGTTCAATATCCAAGCAATGACAATAGTAGTACCCATTCCCTGGGTACTACTATCTTCTTTACTTGTATTGACAATATTTAAATCAGCGGTTTTGACAGTTCTGCTCAGAAATTCTTCAACGGCTTCTTCTGAGGTAACAATGCCTTCCTGCGTAACGATATCTCCTAAATTCTCGGGGGTGAATGCATTTTGCACCGTCTCAATGGCTATGGCAGAAGCAACTTCTCCGGCATTGGTGCCGCCCATTCCGTCGGCCACTACCAATATGCTGCCATACCGTCCTAAAGAAATGGGTTCTATCGATTGGGGGATAATCCACTCTGATTGGCATAAATCACGATTGACAACAAAATTGTCTTCGTTGTTTTTCCTGACTAAACCAACATTGGTACCTGCCGCTAATTTAATGCTTATCTCGGACATGTTTAATTTTAATGTATTAAATTTCTGATTGGTACTAAACGATCCTTACCCTCTATGCTTCCTACCATGAAACCCACTACTTTGTAAGAACCATTTTCTAGAAGGAATGCTGGAGAACCATAATAACCGGGCTCTGCCACACGATTCTGTAATATGGTAGTCTCATATTTTGTATCGGCTATATTGGTATGGTCATTGAAATGAGCCGGAGTAAGATTATGAATATCAGCATAACCTGCATAGCCCACCATTTGAACTTCTGTACCTCCACTCATGTTGTCTGCGGCGGTAATGTCGTAAGGCAATCCCTCACCATAAACGCCTTTTCCTCTAATGTATGCCCAACTGTTGGCAGCAGGGGTAACAATGCTGACACTGATATATTTCCTACGTGTATAGGTCAATTTTATCCCATGTTCCCTTAGTTGTACCCTGATGGATTTATCTACTTCTATTTCGGTCACTTGTACATCATTTCGTCCGTCTTTGGCAAAATCGCTACTGGTAAATGTCAGAGGCTTTCCAGTTCCTTTGGTACTGTATGCACGGTAATGGATAATGATATTACATCCTGCTCCTTTGTATACAGCCAATAGTTTACGCCATGGGTCTTTCCACTCTGTGTTGGAGTATATCCATGGCTCGACATTCTGTCTGTCTGTTACAAACATTCCGTTTGATAGCATGAAGCCAGTTCCGCAGATTATATCTGAAACTTGTATGCCCGGATCAAACTTTGTTCCATTATATTCGATTTCAATACGGTCGACTTTAATTGTATAGATATAATCATAATAATCTTTCAAATCTCCTGAAGCATTACTGTCTTGTTCATCTGCTATATCAGGGTCTTCATAATATTGGTCTTTGGAGAGTCTGGTGCCTTCTTGTATATTTGCGTTAATGGCATTGCTTGAATTCTCAATGCTTTTAGTGCTTATGCTGTTTGAGAGATTGTCCAAGTCTGATTTGACCTTATAGAAACTTGCATTGACATTCTTTAATTGACCATTAACGTTGTCCAACTGTGCTTTTAAGGCCTCTGCGTTACCGTCACTGTTTCGTAATTTGGCCTCTAACTCCCGTTGCTGTGCTTCTAGAGATGCCCTTTCGGTTCCCAGTGAATCCAATTGGTTTTGGTATCCTTTCAGTTGAAGTTCTTGTTCTTCTGTCTTCTGTGCCAACAAATCATTTTTTACACCTAAACTGTAGTTCCAGGCAGCCAATCCTGCCACCGCCAGTACGAAAACAATTCCCATGATTGTTAATGCGGTCTTGTAGGGGCGTAAGGCTTGTTTGCGGAAAAGGCTCATTCTCTCAGTCAATCCAATGCTGGAAGTTAATGCTTGGCGACCTTGTGGAACAATGAATCCCAAGCGTGGTCCGCCAACGGATAATTGTATTTCATCTCCTGTTTGTAAATAGTAGGACCCATTTATAGGATGTCCGTTGACCAATGTCGGATTGGAGTGTGAAAGGTGGATAAGTTTCCAGTTTTCACCGTCGCGTACAATTGCAGCATGTTTGCGGCTAACTGTTTCGAAACTTTCATCAAAGCGTACTTGGCAGGAAGCGTCTCTACCTAATTCTACTTGGTCGACAATGATTTTTTGGGATTCTCCCGCTTGATGATACTTTGAAGAGGTCTTGTGCTCCAAAATAAAGTAAGTTCTACCAGAAGCACCCATTAATGCCCCCATACCAGCCCCTACTGAGCCGGCTAAGGTACGTTTGTAATTTTGTGTATCCATACTACTTGATATATAATTAATAGTTTTCAAATCTCATTTTTACATCTCCAATGGAGATGATATCTCCAATTTTCAGTATATGCCCTTGTTTGGTGACTTGGGTGGAATTGACATAAGTCCCATTACTAGACTCCTGCCACAACTTTAACTCCTTCTGCCATTGCCCGTCTCGAATAATCCATTTATCAGTGGCGGGATTTGTTTCTATTGTGCAATGATGGCGTGATATATAGGCACTTTGCTGTTCTGTTATATGTAGCAGATTGTCGCGTTCTCTCCCGATAGTAAGGATTCTATTGCCATATTTTATAAGTTCACTTAATTGATATATTTTTCCGTACTCTTCACCTTGCATAATACGTATACAGAAACCATTGACTGTTTGCGGTGGACAATATCCTCTTTCCATAGGGACTTGGCTTATTGCTGGCAGGTGTTCCAACACCTCTTGCACAGACTGGAAACGTTTTTTGAAATCTGGATTAAGACATCCTGCAAAGAGTTGCTGCCACTGCTCTCTATGTTTCAACTGTGTCAATTTCTGCCGGTTCCAATCTCCATTTTTCCCACGTTTCTGGTATAGTGCCAATTCATTATGACTGCTCAATTCGCCAAAGGGCAAACTGCCAGTTAATAATTGAAAGGCTAATACTCCAAAAGAAAAAATGTCCGTAGTGGGTAGGACAGTGGCCTCACCTCGCATGCGGTTCACTTGTTCTGGCGGCATATATGCATAAGTCCCGAAGATTTGGTTGGGTTTACCAAAAATATTGCGTTCAGTCATACGTTTGTTTCTATCCCCTGCTATACCGAAATCTGTCAACGCAGCGATTCCGTTACTCTTGAAAAGGACATTCTCCGGCTTTAGGTCACGGTGAACCTTGCCTCTGGTATGCAAAGCATGTAAACCTATTAGAATTTGTTGGCAAATTAGAGGAATCTTACTGCTTCCAGAACCTAAATAAGGTGTTAAATCTCCTCCGGAACAGTATTCCATTACAATATAAGGGTTGCCTCCAACTGTACCGTAGTCCAATGAACGCACTAAATAGTCACAATCAATTTGCCCAGTTTTGAATTCCATCTCGAAACGTTCCATTAATGGTTTACGTATTTCAGGAGGAACTTCCCATAATCTCAGTAGTTTAAGCGCATAATCTTTGCTTGCGCTGTCCGTAACCCGATATACTTTACCGAATGAACCTTCGCCTAATGTTTGGGAAACCCTATAACGGTTATTGATATATTCCCCTACATTATAATCACATCTGTCGACAGTCCGGTTATTCACAAGAGGTTATATTTAGTCACATTCAAACTTGAATCTTCGGTCACCTAGTACAATGATATCATCCGGTATGATTTCTATTTTTCTGTTTACCTGGATATAGGTCGTTTGAAGCATACTTCGGTCAAGCAGATACCAATGACCATCATCGAAAACTATTTCAGCTTGTTCCTTTGAGGTGATTGTACGATTAGACATTTCTGTATTTTCCCGGTTCAAGATGATGGAGTTCCCTTCATATTCAAATCTTTCCGGAAGAATGTTCTCTTCTTCTTCCGGTATAATTGTTAATGAACAGTGAGGTTTGGTTTCCGGTTCTGTCTCTGTGATGTTCTTTATTTGTCGGCGTATGGTTGGCCGATGTACGCGGACACCGCAGTTCGGGCAAAAAGAGCAGGTTATTGCTATCTTACTTCCACATTCATGACAGAGCATTTTCTCTTCAGAAACGGAAGGTACTTCCTCTTCTACTCTTATTGTTTTGTATTCATTGTTTGTTGATATGTTTGCTCTTTTTAATGGAGTTCCGCAGCAAGGGCAACTTGTGAAATCTCCTACTACCGGGTAATTGCAATTGGGACATTCTATAATTGGCTGTACAACAGTAGAATGATTCTCTTCTTCATTTGTTGTGGAAAACACCACAGTTTTTCTGCATTTTTCTTCATTGGAGCTGACATTCAATACTGTCGGTTTGGGTATAGCTTCTCCATGGCCTTCTTTTGAAATAAAAATGTCCTGACTATTGGCATAATTCTCCGGCATTCGCAAAGGTTGCCCGCATTTTAGGCATACTGTTGTGTTGGAAAGGTTGTCCCAACCGCAATTCATACATCTCATAAGATTTTACTTTAATAATGGAATTACTTTGTATAAATCAGAGTTTCTCACCATTGTCGGTTTACCATGAATTTAGAATAGACCTCCCTTTTTCTGGGAGAGAATAATTGAAGATATTTTTCCTCCTTTGCTTTTAACTATGAGAGTTCCTTCTCTGGCCTTCTTGGTTTTTCCCACTTTTAGAATGAGTTTGCCACGGTCTTTTGCTATAGCTTCACACCATTCAGGAATATCTGCAACTTCCCATTCGGCATTGGAGTCTACTTGCAGTTCCTTAATTTCTCCTTTGGAGCCGAATTCCAATTTATCTAATGCGATATTAATGAATTCTTCTTGGCCACCTTGGGTAACACTGACCGTAGCTTTCATCTTTTCATTACTGATTGTAATGGTGGCTTTACGTTCGGTAGTCAGCCAATTGGTCTGGCAGCTTATGGAGAGTTTCTTCTCACCGGGAGTCACTTGACACCAGTCTGCATCTGATATTGCAGTCCATTGTTCTGGAAGACTTTCTATTTTTATACTTTCTGCAGTCTTTGTCTCACACCCAAATTCCAGGCTTTTTCTGTCTATGGTAAGTCTGGTGATTTCGGCAGGAGGCGCTGGCTTGGGAGCGGGATTTATTTTTTCCTCACACTCTTTGATTTTATTTTTGCATGCTTGCTCCAGATTGCTGTCGCATTTCATGGCTGCTTTAAAACTTTTAATAGCGTCTCTGTATCTTCCTCTTTTCATGTATGTCTCTCCCTTTTGATAGATGGAGGCGCATTGCCCCCATATACTTATTGGCATAGAGAGAGCGAACGCTAAAACAATCAGTCTGATAAGTTTATTCATTTTCATTGTTGTCTATGTTTATATATGGTTCTATTTTTTTTGCACGGTCTTCAAAAGTCTGGGCTGCTACGGCTTGGTCAAGGTCTTTCATGATATTTGCCTTTTCTTTAAAAACATGATAGGCAGAATCCAGTATGGCCTCTACTTGCTGTTTCAGTTCTGTTGCATTTAAGTATATTTTTGCGGAGATGGAATCTTTGTAATAATTTATTTGTCGGTATTTGCCAATGGCATTTATGTAAAAATCCTCAAATACGGAATCATTGTTTTGCTTTAAAGTGTCAATGTCAAATCGGAAAACATCTCCTTGTATTTTAGAGTTTTCGCCTTCTTGAATGATTGACAGACACATTTTGTCGTAATCAATCGTTGGAGTCGGTTCCGGTATGGATTCCACTATTGGTTCTTTGCCGCTTATTAGCGAAAAGATGATGACAATTGTTGCGAATATAGCTGTGATTGCTGCTACGACTATAACTTTTTTGCGTTTCCCTTTGTCTTGATAGAGTGACATCTTATTTATGTCAGAAGAGTGTGCGCTAATGGAATCCTCATGGGTTTTGTCCTCTTCCTCTTGCAAAGTATCATGGCTGTTGTTTGACAGACTAAAGGGGACGGGACTTCCATTGATATGTTGGGAAGTGTAGTCTGCAATTTGTCTGGCTGTGGGTCTGTCCCATGGATTTAAGGCAAGGCACTTGTAAATGATATCCTTTAATTCTTGAGAAAAGTCTTCGTTGATAAGTGGAATGTCTGCACCGTTTTTTTGCAATACGCCTCCATGATCACCATAGGGCGGCATACCGGTTAGAAGCTCATACATTGTTGCTCCCAATGACCAAATGTCACTAGCCATAATAGGGGCGGGAGATGGACCAAAACGTTCTGGTCCCATATAGGCCAAAGTTCCTCCACTGGATTCTTGGCCTTGGTTCCTGCGTAATGTACTTCTAATCCGTGCGCTGATTCCGAAATCCGTAATCATATACCTATTCTCATCATTAATCAGAATATTATCGGGTTTTATATCCTGATGGATAACCGGGGGAGTTTTTGCATGAAGATAAGCCAGTCCCTCTGCAACATCATGGAGCAAATGCCAGCTTTCCGTTTCTGTTATCCGGTTGTTGTCAGTAAGGTATTGGAAGGCCGAACCATTTTTGCAAAAAGGCAAAATCAGGTATGGCATCCGTTCCCAGCAGTCATAATAAGTAGGATGCAGTAAATTGGTATGATTCATATCAAATACGAGGGAGAACTCTTGTGTGAAAAGGGATATCCCCGCATCGTCAAGCCCCATCCCCGGAGCATATATTTTTATGGCGACCTTAACATCCGTAAGTTTGTCTTGTGCCAGCCAAACTTCAGAAAATCCTCCTCTTCCTAGTTGTTTGAGTAGCTCGTATCTATCTGCTATGATTTGTCCACTGTCTAACATAGAACTTATAAATTATGTAAAAGAACTGTTTTCTTTTGGAAACAGCCTTTCTTTGTGTGATTGTATTATTTTGTTTGATTGAGTATATTCGCAATTCTTTATCCACAAAGTAATTAATAAAAATGTAAATAAGAAAATGAGAAAAAGTTTGAAATGTACTAAAATGTTATTTCAATGGCTTATGTAGCTAAATATTGTACTATGATGTGATTTTTTGTTTCGTTTTAATAAAGCGGTAGCGTATACTCTTTTGTGGTTGAGAAATACGCCTTATGCTTGACGGTATTTCGCAAAAATATTTTAAGTTTGCAGATGTATTGAATAAATAATCTAATTACGAGAAACATGGGAGAGAGGATGGATAAGCGAATTCGATTTTACATTTATTGGATATTAGGGTTTGTGCTTCTAGGAGCTTGTGCGCCCGGAGATAAAGAGGACGTATACACAGAAATGAGAGCTTTTGAGGATTTTTCCCATATAAATGGAGATTCTGTGGCCATTGTGCCCCGAAAGGTAAGGTTGAAGGCTTTTCAAAAGATGGAAGAGGCAAAGGATAGCTTGGTCAAGTATAATTATCTGGCAATGACACTGAAAACATATTTGATTACTTCACAGCTTGATTCGGCACAAATCGTAATCCAGCAGATACATGACTTTATAGAAAGGCAGCATAGTTCTTCTCAAATGGCAGATTTGGAGTCTGAATGTTTCAATATGAAGGGAAATATCTTTGCACGTGTTGGGAATATGGATTCTGCCGAAATTTGTTTCCGGAAGGCTTATGAATTACGGATGAGAGGGACTAGGATTGAAGTGGTGCCGGATATTTTGATGAATCTTGCTGATGCGAATAACCGTTTAGGAAAATTGGATATAGGGGCAGCTTGGTATAGGAGAGCTTTATTGATGTGCGACTCTTTGCATATAGCTTCTACCAAGAAACCTCCCATTTATTATGGTTTGGCACAAGTATATGTTACCATGCGTGATTTTGAACAGTGTGATTACTATTATAATCTAGCAGGAGAAAGCTATGACAGTATGCTACCTTATGAAAAATATATTTATTTGAATAATAGAGGGACTTCTTACTATTATAGGGAGGATTACCAGACAGCGATAAAATATTTCCAAAAGGTTATTGATTTAGTCGAAGGATATGCTGATATGAGTTTTGAACTTAATCTGGGGAGGTTGAATTTAGGAGACTGTTATCTTCAACTGAATATGGTTGATTTGGCTGTTAAATATATAAATGAATGCCAACTTTTTTTTGAGGAAATGGGGGTAAGTACTGCACTATATTATATCGATACGCAGAAAATAGAATTGGCTCTGCTTCAGAAAGACTTTCAAGAGGCACGTCGTTTATTGTCCGAGAGTGTAGTCCCTCCGGGCATCGACCCTGATATGGTACATATCCGTAATAAATACCTTCAGCAGTTTTACGAGGAAACCGGCAACTACAAGAGGGCCTATCACTATCTGCAGAGGAACAACCTGCTTGATGATTCTATCAGGAATGAGCGTGTCCGGATGCGTACGGCAGACTTGACTTTGCGTTATCAGCAGGATTCTACCTTGATGGCACATCGGGTTTTGCTTCAGGAGCAGAAAAACGAGGTGCTGGTGCTGAGGCAGACACAGTTTGTCGTGTTTGCTGTAGCTGTTGTATCTATATTGACGGCGGTTTTCCTTTATCTGTACAGCAAAAAGAAACGTGCTTTGTTGCTTGCACGGAATCATCGCACAGTCTCTACACTTCGTCTGGAGAATATCCGTAACCGCTTGTCCCCTCATTTCATCTTCAATGTGCTGAACCGGGAGATGGCGGAGCGGAATGTGGAAGGAAAGCAAGAGCTTTCGTCGCTGGTAAAACTGATGCGTCGCAATCTGGAATTGGCGGAACAACTGTGTGTAACCTTGGCAGAGGAGCTGGATTTTGTGAAAACATATATTAATCTGGAACGCCGTTCTTTAGGTCCGGATTTTCATTCGGAACTGAAGATAGAAAAGGATGTGCAGCCGGAGCAAATAAGGATTCCGTCTATGATGATTCAAATTCCGGTTGAAAATGCAGTGAAGCATGCGTTGCGCGAGAAGGAAGGTGAACGTAATCTTTGGGTTTCGGTCTGCCGCCGGGGAAGCGGTATCTGTATAAAGATAACGGATAATGGTGGCGGTTATCGTCCGGACAGTCGGAACCGGGGCACGGGGACGGGAATGAAAGTCATTATGCAGACCATTCAGATTCTCAACAATAAGAACAAGGAGGCCATTGATGTTTTGGTGCACAATGTCTCTCTACAGAGTGGTGAGATGGGCTGTGAGGTGACTTTCTGGCTGCCTGACAACTACGATTACAGAATTTAAAAGAACCGTTTAATCTTATTTTTTGCAAGGATAGGCATATTTACAGACAAATAGTCCGTAAATGACCTTCTATTGCTTTGTATGGGAGTAGGATTATGTATATATTCGCGAGAAGAAAAACATAAAAGGAACATGGATAAATATAAGGTTGCAATAGTTGACGACGATGAGGTGGCTCTTGAGAATCTGAGTTTTGAATTGGGAAAGGATGCACGCTTCTTTTTGAAAGGAACTGCCCGTAATGGTAAACAAGGGAAAAAACTCATTGCCAAGGTACAGCCGGATTTGTTGTTCTTGGATGTGGAACTGCCGGACATGACTGGAATGGAATTACTGCAGGAAATACGTGACAGTGTTTCGTGGAATATGCGGATTGTTTTCTATACGGCTTATGATAAGTACATGATTCAGGCTATCCGGGAGGCTGCGTTCGACTATCTGCTGAAACCTTTTGAAGAGCAGGAGTTGCGGGATATTCTTGCGCGTTTTGTAGAGCAGGCAGAGGCCGGGCAGAGAATGTCATATCCCATTGGTGCACCGTTGCATACCGGACAGACATTTATCGTATTTACGCCAACTAATGATATGCGTGCGTTGCGTCCGGCTGAAATCGGCTTTTTTCGCTATTGTTCCGAGCGTAAACAATGGGAGGTGATACTAAACAACCAGCCGCCGTTGGTGTTGCGTCGCGGAATGACTGCTGAGCAGATTACTCAATATTCATCCAGTTTCGTGCAGATACATCAATCGTATATTATCAATATTGATTATCTGATGATTATAAAGGATAGCAAATGCATGCTTTATCCACCATTTGACAAAGTGACGGAACTGCTGGTTTCCAGAAAGTATAAGAAAGAGCTGCAAGACAGATTCTGCTTGTAAAGTGATAAGAATTATTTGGTTAGGGAGTTGACGCCGCAGGTTTTGGTGGCGTTGACGTAAAGAAAAGGCATTGAACCTCTAAAGTCCAATGCCTTTTTATTTATCAAATACTATTTTCGTATTTATCAGAAGCGAAGTTTATTTCACTTCTATACCTTTGTTCTGCAGTGTGACGTTCAATACTCTGGCATAATCAGCATACTGCTTTTCATTCAGAGTCTTTTTCATCAACTTCAGATTACCATAAACTGCATTACGGAGTAACTTCTCCTGATTCTTCTTGGAATTTGTAGCGCGTTCCATCTGTTCTGTAAAATATTCGCAGATGTTTGCCACTTCTTCATGCTGGTTGGAATCCAGATTCAAATACTTGCTCAACTTTGTTATGTTGATGTTACCTTCCCATTTTGCAGTTGTAGGTTGGTTTCCTGCTGCAAATGTTGTAGCAGTCAGGCAGACTGCTGCCACTAATGTTAATCCTAAACGTTTCATAATACCTACTTTTTAATTGTTATTCCTAAAAACTAATCTCAATCTAATACCTATTGAAAACTCTCTAAGCGCTTAGCTTTTTCTTTTTACCTATGCAAATATAGGTATATGTTTTATAACACAAAAATGAATACGTAAAAAAGTGTAGTTTATACCTTCATTTCTTGACTTAAATCAATTTTGTAGTGTGAAAATGCTTTATTTGGATGCTTTTTGTAATACGAATGTAATGTAGGTTAAATGAAATTCAGTTTATTGTAATGGATAAAAGGATTTTTATTAGTCAAAATGTTATTGCCAAACAGTTTCGGGCAATTCTATGATTACTCTGCTTTCAGAGCAGACTCCCACAAAGCCTAATCCACCTATGACGTTGCAAGGCAGACTGATAGGTTCCATTAAAGTATCGTCGTAATCCCCATCATCCAGGCAGTTTAAGGCTTTCAGGTAGCGGTATTCGGCTTCAGTGATGCTAAGCAGCCGTACGGTGATGGTTTGTTTGCGGGATATATGGTAGTAGTAGTGTCCCTCTACCGGATAATATTCTTGGTAGAGAGGGGTATATACTTTTAATGTGGCATACGAATCACGGAAAGTGTTATCATTGAATATGTTGTATTTGTTATTTATGGTGGGAAACAATTCATTTTCTTCATCATCATAGTTGCCAGGGTGGCCGTCAGTCAGTATAACATCTTCCCGGTTGATGATTTCGTTCTGTCGGGGAGCAAGGATGGTAGTGTCTCTGGGTATGGAGGCCCAATGCCAAGAGCCGTCCTCGTCTTCCACTTTGATGAGGCTGCCGTTTTCATCTTCCAGGTATTCTTTCCATTTGCAATAGTAACTACGGTCATTCCAAATGTCCAGCCGGTAGTAGTTCTTCTCGTTGGGGCGGTCTTGCAATGTAATTTTGTATTGGCGGTAAAGGGTTTGTCCGCTGTACTCGCGCAGGTAGGCCAAGCAAGTGTCCACGTGCAGGCTCTCTATCGGTTGTGGCACGGTGACCTCGGCACTGGCATGGTATTTCCCGTTTTCGGCAGTGGCTTCCAGACGTATGTTGTCGCCGGGATGCAGTGTGCTGGTCAGACGATATTTCTTGAAACGTATACTTTTCAGTAATGATTCATAAATGTCCTTATCAAGTTCTCTTTCCAGATGCCCATAAATTTCTTCCGGGGAAACCGCTTTCGGAGTTTCTGCTATTTTGCCATTGATGTAGAGGAAAAGAGTTGCTTCGTTCAAATGTTCAATACTATAGCCCTCGCCTAAATGGAGATAGACATCATTCTCAGCTTGTCCGGTTTCGAGCAAGGCGTTCATGATGATTTGCGGATCTTGTTGTCCGGGATTGTAAGGAATCTCGTTTTCGCAGGCTGTTAGGAAGCCTACAATAGTTATGTATATAATAAGGTGTAATTTCATTTTTGTTTTCATATGCCGGATTTGTTTTTAAAATCTATAAGTATAGGTAACAGAAGGAATACAAGGCAGTATTGTTATTTTCTTGATGACAGTTTGAGCTTTCTTCTGCCCGGTATTTCCATGATAAATACTTTCGTAGAAATCATCGTAGTATACGTTGTATCCATTTTTGTATTTGCTGTAAACGATGTTCGGATTCATGGCATTGTATGCATTGTAGATACTGATATTCCAGGTACGCATACCATGTTTGGTCTTCTTGTTGAAGTTGACGCCGAGATTCAAACGATGGCTGGCGGGAAGGCGGTAATTGTTACGCCGGGAGATGTAACCGGTTTCCTCAATAGAGCCATCGGGCCGGATGATGATTGTTGCCTTTTCGGGGATAGTGATACATCCACCGGTATTGAATATCCAGGAAGCTCCTGCATCAATGCGGTCACTGAACTTATGGCTGAGATTGAGGCTGATGCTGTGGCGGCGGTCATATTTGTAGGGGAACCATCGGCCTTGGTTGATGGTTCCGCTCTTAAAACGGTGATCGGTCTTGGATAGGGTATATGCCAGCCAGCCGGTAGTCTTGCCCAATGTTTTCTGTGCCATCAGTTCCAGACCGAAGGAGCGGCCTTCGCCCATTTCCACTTTTTCTTCCCAGTTGGTAGAGGTGCCGAAGAAGGATACACCGTCTTGATATTCAAGTATGTGTTTCATCTGTTTATAATATCCCTCGACGGAGAACTCCCAACCCGGCAGTCCGGAATAGTAGCCTCCTATGGAGAACTGGTTGGCATACATCGGACTGATGTCTTTGGTAATGGGCACCCAGAGGTCGGTAGGCATAGACAGCGGAGTGGAGGACAGCATATGCACATACTGTGCCATGCACGTATAGGATGCTTTGGCGGAATATCCTTGTCCGAGGTCATAGCGGGCGGAAAGGCGGGGCTGCAGCGAATAGTAGCTTTTCCCTTGTGTGTGGAACAGCGATGTGCGTACACCTGCATTCAGACTGAGCCTGGCGTTTACATTGAAATTGTCTTCGGCGTAAAGGGAGATTTCTTGTCCGCGCATGGCATGGCTGTTGCTGGTATTGTAAACCGTATCTTCCTGGAGGGCGCCATTATCTATATCTTGTATTTTCGAGGTAGCTATTCCCGGACGGAACGTATGGTGGATGTACTCTGCACCGAACTTGATGTGGTGCTGCGGCATGGGGGTGTAGTCAAAGTCCATACGCGCACTCCAGTCACGGATACCGGAGTTGAACTTGGAGGAGTAATAGTATCTGTCTTGTACTTTATTGGCGACAGTATAGGTATCTTCCATGTTTCCGTCCAGCCCCATCTCATATTTGTTGTATGAGACGGTGGTGTTGCAAAACAGCTTGCTGTTGAATACATAGTTCCAGCGGCCGTAGGCGATGGTGTTTCCCCAATTCAGATGGCTGTTGTCCTTGGAATAATTCTTAATGCTGTTGTCGTAATTGTCACCGTGGTAGTAACTGTCATAATGATAGTGGTCCTTCCCCTTGTAGAAACTGAGGAAGATGCGGCTACGGTCGCTGAACTTATGGTTGACCTTTGCATTGACGTCGTAAAAATAGTAGTTGTATTTGTCGGAATAGGTGTCGTCTTTGTCTACAATGAGATTTTTGAAGAATAGGGTGGGGATGGCTCGTGCGCTGAAACTGAAGGAGGTCCGTTCTTTCCAGATAGGACCTTCGATATGAAGTTTGTCCGTCAGCAGGCCTATACTGAATGCGCCGTGGTATTTATGCATGTCCCCGTCGTTGGTCCGTACATCTACTATAGACGAAAGACGCCCGCCGTAGCGGGCAGGAAAAGAACTTTTGAAGAGTGTGGTGTTCTTTACCGCTTCGGGCGTAAAGATGGAGAATACTCCCAGCAGGTGGTCTGCGTTGTAAACTGGAATCCCGTCCAGCATAACCAGGTTTTGGTCGGGACCTCCCCCTCGCACATACATGCCTGCAAAACCTTCCATACCGGCTTGCACACCCGGCATCAGCTGAATGGTCTTCAGCAGGTCGGCTTCTCCCAATATGGACGGGGTATGCCTGATTTGTGTCATCGGTATCTCATGCGCTCCCATGGCTGTGCTTTCTATGCCGGCCTCCCGCTTGTCCGAGAGCACCACGACCTCTGCCAGCTGGTTATTGCTGTCCAGCCTGACGTTGAGTAAGGTGTCTTTCGTCAGTTCGAACCGGCTATGCCGGCTTTCGTAGCCCAGGTAGGAGAAAACCAGTTCCGTTTCCCCTTCCGGCAGGGTGAGGGAATAGAAACCGAAAGGATTGGTGGCAGTACCTGTGGAACGACGACTCTCAAGGATATTGGCACCAATCAGCGTCTCGGAAGACGCTCCGTCGGTCACGTATCCGCTGATGGTGAACTTACGGCTAACGGGTTTCTGCGGCACGGGCCGCTTATGGAGTAGAATGTGCTTTCCGGATATTTCGAACGTTATGGGTTCGTTTTCAAAGGCACGTTGCAATATCTCACTGATGTTCTTTTGTTTCATCTCCAGTGTGATGCGGTGCGTGAGCTTTACTTCTTCCCCATAGATGAAGGAGAATCCGGTTGCATTTTCCAGTTGCTTCACGAAACTCTCTAAAGTTGCGTTACGGATATTCAGGTTTATACGTGTTTCCTTGTTTTGTGCCTGTGCATGGAGTGAGGCGCTTAAAAGAACCACACACATCAGAAGTACGGTTCTGATGCGGTGGTGCGAACAGATAGTAGAGCTGGTCATTGTCAGTTAAGTTTAGTAGTAAGGATAATAGTGTTGTTTTCTTTTTTATAGGTAAAGTTACCGGCGTCCTTCAGTAGGTCGAGGATTTCTGTAAGACTCTCCCCTTCGCGGAAGGTGGCTGTCATGTGATAGTTCTTCAGGCTGTCTCCTTCGATACGTATATCGGTACGGAACGTTTCGGAAAGTTGACGGACGATTTCCTGCAAGGGTTGCTGATCGAATGTCAGTACGCTATGGATTACTTGGGTTTCTTCGGTAGTATGTATGGCTTCTGTGGGAATGGCTTCCCGTTGTGGTGCTACGTATAAGAACTGATAGGCTGCCCAGCTCGTTACACAGAGCAGGACTACGGCTGCGGCACTGGCTGTACGCATCCAGAACCGCTTCATGCTGCGGCGCTTTAGCAAACGGCTTTCCAGAAGCCTCCAGCTGTTCTCTGCCGTAAAGCGTCCTCGTGGGGAACGGGTAGAAGCAACCAGTTTGTTCAGTACCTTGTCGAAATTCTCGTTATTCACTTTCATTTTTGGCAATTTATTAAGAGCCTATGACTCCTTTTCCGTATGTAAAGACAGCTGCTTTTCAGGAATTCCCTATGCCTATATCCTGAAATAATGTTAATCTAAAGCTCTTTGTCCGTGAAAGTCCGTCCTGCCTACGTATGACTTCCTTGTTTCTCTGTTTCAATCAATAGGGAAGGTGTGCTCGAGATGTGCATCTCATGTTGTGCGAGATGTGTATCTCATGCAGCTCGAGATGTACATCTCATACATGCATACGCGGCTTCTTGCAAGGAAGATGAAGCAGAGTTCACTCCGTCAGCAATGCTTCCTTGAGTCTTGTGAGTGCTTTTTGCAGTTGCGCGTCTACTGTCTTTGTGCTGATGTTCAGCTCCTCCGCCACTTGTGCATAGCTTTGTTTCTCTTCGCGCAGGCGGATGAATACTTCACGGCAACGCTCCGGCAGGCGGTCGAGCGCCTTGACATATCGGGCAAACAGTTCTTCGCTGATAAGAGTGTCTTCGGGAGAATCGGCTTGGTCTGAAAGTTCGGGAAGCTGTTCGGACGAAAGTGTAGGGTGCCGGTTCTCTTTTTCCAGGTAATTGAGGGAGGCGTTTTTGGTAAGGATAAAGCAGTAATCCTCTATGTTGTTCACTTCCGGCAACCGGGCGCGTTGTTCCCAAAGCTTCATGAAGACGTCGAGCACAATTTCTTGCGCCCACTCTTCGTGCTTCACGAAATAGCAGGCAATACGGAACAAGCGGTCGTAGCACAGATTGTAGAAACTGTGAAAAGCCCGTTCCGAGTCTTCTTCCTTCATTTGGCGCAAGTAGCGTCTGACTTCTTGTTCGGTCATGCAGTCTCCCGGTTTTGTTGTTATTCAATGAACATCAGGTCACCTATTATACCGTCCGAAACAAAGATGCCTTCCCGGGTCAGGTGCAGGCGGTCTGCCTGCATCTCCAGTTTGTGGCTTTGGAGGTAGGGGGCTGCCATCTTCGTGCAATATTGGCGCAACTCTGTGCCGAAGGCTTCTTCCGTATATGTCAGGGAGACTCCCCACATGGTACGCAGGGAAGTCATGATGTATTCATTGTAACGGGTCACTTTATCCAGGATTTCTGTTTCGGAGGAACGGTGTCCCTCTTCAATGGACTTTATGTATCCTTCCAGAGAAGCTGTGTTCCATTCCCTTGTCTCCGCATTGAAGGAGTGGGCTGAAGGGCCGCAGCCCAAATACGGAATGCCTTTCCAGTAAGCAGTGTTGTGGCGTGAGTACATGCCGGGCTTGCAGAAGTTGGATATTTCATAATGCTCATACCCCGCGGCTCCCAGGGTGTCCATGAGCGCCGAGAAGAAGCGCACGCTACTCTCTTCATCTACTTCGCTGATAAGATGGCTCTGCAGCATTTCGTAGATGCGGGTGCCTTTTTCGTAAGTCAGATGATAAGCGGAGATATGCTCCACATCAAGGCCGACGGCTTGTTGCAGGTCGCGTTCCCACCGTTGGTCTGTTTCATCCGGTAGTCCATAGATGAGGTCGATGCTGATATTCCGGAAGCCGGCTTGGCGGAGGCGGTGTATGGCTGCGATGGCTTGCGCGGCATTGTGCCGGCGGTTCAACAGTTTCAGGGTGGGGGCGTCGAATGTCTGTATCCCCATGCTTATGCGGTTGAAGGGGAGGGTGCGCATCATGGACACATATTCTTCCGTCAGGTCGTCGGGATTGGCCTCGAGGGTAATTTCTTCGGCATGTTCTGTTCCATACACCTCTTTGATAGTCCGGAATATCTGCTCGAAATCTTCGTGAGCGAGCTGTGAGGGAGTTCCTCCACCAAAGTAGATGGTCTCTATCGGTTCTTCCTTCAGATAACCCTTGCGGGTTTTCAGTTCAGTGCACAAGGCACGGATGTACTGCTGCTTCAATTCGCTGCGAGTGGTGGAATAAAAATCGCAATAGATACAGCGCGTCTTGCAAAAAGGTATATGAATATAGATGCCTGCCATGGTATGCTTATGGATATTTGTTGCAAAAATAGTCTTTTGGCAGGAGAATATATCGGTTTTCGGGACATTTAATGTAATATGGAAGTAGTCAGTGTCTTGGTGGATATTCTCAGTTTTGTCTGTAATCCGGAAAAATAGAACATTTTTTGAGTCGTATGGAAATTCATTATTCCGAATAAACTCCTTTCCTTTGTTATCAGAAAAAGGAATGGGTGTCTATTAAAATAATGAGTAATATGTTTGAAGGACTTGACTTTTGGTTTGAACAGATTATAGCTTATTGCATTGCCCTCGTACTGGTGCAGTTCATGAAGAAACAAATATAGCGGCAAATACTTTATTCACTTCCGTCGTAGCACGGTTTAATCTTAGGCTTTTTCTTGTGATTTCTGAGCTTTTGGGGTACTAATGACCGATATTTACCCCTTTTTGAAACAATAGTGCCCCCGAAATTACCGGGAATGGGGTAATTTTGCAGTATTGAAAAACAAACTTAAATAATATCATGAGAAAAAGTAACTACTTATGGCTGCTGCTGGTGGCAGTTTTATTGCTGCCCGCTCAGGAAATGGCTGCCAAGAAGAAAAAAGAGAAGGAAGTGACAGACCGCGAACTTTGGGCCGGGGTGTTGTATCAAATGGCTGCTCCGGTACTGAGCAATATGAGTGAAGGGAAGCTCCAGGAAAATATGCAGGTGGAGCTTAGTCCCACTTGGGATGGACGCGACAAACGGGTGACCTATATGGAATGTTTCGGCCGTCTGATGGCGGGGTTGGCGCCCTGGCTCTCTTTGCCGGACGATGGCACTGCCGAAGGCAAACAGCGCAGGCAGCTTCGCGAGTGGGCATTGAAAAGTTATGCGCAGGCGGTAGACCCTGAAAGCCAGGATTACCTGCTTTGGCGGAAAGAGGGGCAGCCGCTGGTCGATGCCGCTTATGTTGCTGAAAGCTTCCTGCGAGGATACGATGCTTTGTGGGTGCCTCTGGATAGTTTGACTAAACGGCGTTACATTGAAGAGTTCACCCAGTTGCGCCGTGTAGACCCTCCTTATACCAACTGGCTGCTGTTCTCGTCTACGGTAGAATGTTTCCTGCGCAAGGCTGGTGCCAAGAGTGATGCTTACCGTATTGTCTCCGCTCTGCGCAAGGTGGAAGAGTGGTATGTAGGTGACGGCTTCTATAGCGACGGACCGGGATTTGCCTTTGACTATTACAACAGCTTCGTACTCCATCCCATGTATGTGGAGTGTCTGGAAGTCTTTACGAACAGTGGAAAAAATAAGATATGGAATGCGCCGGATTGCAATTTCCAGCGTGCCCAGAAGCGCATGCAGCGTTTCGGCATGATTCTGGAACGTTTCATCTCTCCCGAGGGGGCCTTCCCCGTATTCGGGCGTTCCATTACCTACCGCACCGGTACCCTCCAACCATTGGCTTTGTTGGCATGGCGTGGATGGTTGCCCAAGGAATTGTCGAACGGACAGGTACGTGCTGCCATGACAGCTGTCATCAACCGTATGTTCGGTGACAACCGGAACTTCAACGAGAAAGGTTTTCTGACATTGGGATTCAATGGTTCCCAGCCTCATATCTCCGACTGGTATACTAACAACGGCAGCCTTTACATGGCTTCCCTGGCATTCTTGCCCCTGGGCTTGCCCGCCGACCATCCGTTCTGGACAGATGCTCCGCAGGCATGGACCTCGAAAAAGGCGTGGGGTGGTGAAGAATTCCCCAAAGACCATGCCTATTATGAGTAAGACTGATTCATTTTTTATAGTATTTATATTAATTGTTTGGGGGATTGGTGGATTTCCGGTGGCACTCTGTGCACAGGGTGCTGCCGGTGTCCTTCCCGAAACGCATCTGGTGGAAGTGGGGAAAGGATACAGCCAGACTTCCGTCAACACTGCCGTATTCCGTAATAATTCGCTGGTGACGCAAGGTGACGAGCAATACATCAGTTACTATGATGCGGAAGGGTTTCTGACTCTTGGAAAACGGAACCTCCATGCCGGACAGTGGACACTGCACCGCACACAGTATAAAGGGAATGTGAAGGATGCCCATAACGTCATCAGCATGATGCTGGACGGTGACGGGTATATTCATGTAGCCTTCGACCATCACGGACAGCCCTTGAACTACTGTCGCAGCATTGCACCCCATTCACTGGAATTGGGTGAGAAGGAGCCCATGACGGGCGTGGATGAAGGCAATGTAACCTATCCGGAGTTTTATCTGCTGTCCGGAGGCGACCTGCTGTTTGCATACCGTTCCGGTTCTTCCGGCCGGGGCAACCTGGTGATGAACCGCTATTCCTTGAAGGAGAAGAAATGGAGCCGTGTGCAGGATGTACTGATTGATGGCGAGAACAAGCGCAATGCTTACTGGCAGCTATATGTAGATGAGCTTGGAACCATCCATCTGTCGTGGGTCTGGCGCGAGACTTGGCATGTGGAAACCAACCATGACCTATGCTACGCCCGTTCCTTTGACAATGGCGTAACATGGTATAAGGCAAATGGCAAGAAATATGATTTGCCCATCCGTCTGGGTAATGCAGAGTATGCCTGCCGCATTCCTCAGAATTCGGAACTGATAAACCAGACCAGCATGAGTGCCGATGCAGGCGGCAATCCGTACATTGCTTCCTATTGGCGCGACCCGGACAGCGACGTCCCGCAATACCGGATTGTCTGGCATGACGGGCAGATGTGGCACAGCCGCCAGGTCTCCGGGCGTACCACTCCGTTTTCCCTGAAAGGTGGAGGCACGAAGATGATTCCGATGGCCCGTCCGCGCATCGTAGTAGATGGCGGGGAGATATTTTATGTATTCAGGGATGAAGAACGGGGGAGCAAAGTCTCTTTGGCGCACGCTACGGATGTGGCAAACAGTAAGTGGAGCATCAGCGATTTGACCGACTTCACTGTCGGTGCCTGGGAACCGTCTCATGACACGGAATTGTGGAAGAGCAGGAAGCGGCTGCATCTGTTTGTGCAGCATGCCAAGCAAGGAGACGGAGAGCGGGTTGTGGAGTTTGCACCGCAACCGGTATATGTATTGGAAGTGATAAGATAAAAGAACAGTATTAGTATATGAAAACGACATGCTTATTTTTATTGGGTTTGGCTTTTTGCTGGGGACTGTTCTCATGCACCGCTCAGCAGCCGAAACCGGAAGAAGTGATTGAGATTATCAATCGGGTGAACAACTATTGGCAGGAGACCCATCCGCAACATGGGCGCTCTTTCTGGGACAATGCCGCCTATCATACGGGAAACATGGAGGTGTTCTTCCTGACCGGTAATCCGGAATGCTATGCCTATTCCGAGGCGTGGGCAGAACATAATGAATGGAAAGGCGCGAAGAGTGACAACAAGGAAGAGTGGAAGTACAGCTATGGGGAGAGTGATGATTATGTGCTTTTCGGTGATTATCAGATTTGTTTCCAGACTTATGCGGATTTGTATACCGTGAAGCCGGATTCCGGGAAGATAGCCCGTGCGCGCGAAGTGATGGAATACCAGATGAGTACGGACAAGAACGATTATTGGTGGTGGGCGGACGGACTTTACATGGTAATGCCCGTTATGACAAAGATGTACAAGCTGACCGGCAATCCGTTATATCTGGAGAAACTGCATGAATACTGGACCTATGCCAACAGTATCATGTACGATTCGGAGGAAGGCCTATACTATCGCGACGGCAAATATATTTATCCAAAACACAAAAGTGTGAATGGTAAGAAAGACTTCTGGGCACGTGGCGACGGTTGGGTGCTGGCTGCTTTGGCAAAGGTACTGAAAGACCTGCCCGAAACAGACCAATACCGCCAGGAGTACATAGACCGCTTCCAGACGATGGCCAAATCCGTGGCTGCCTGCCAGCAGCCGGAAGGCTACTGGACACGCAGCATGCTCGATCCTGAGCATGCTCCCGGTCCTGAAACCAGCGGTACGGCTTTCTTTACCTATGGTCTGTTATGGGGGATGAACAACGGCTTGCTGGACAAGGCTGCTTATCAACCCGTAGTGATGAAGGCGTGGAATTATCTGACTACTGTAGCCTTGCAGTCCGATGGCCGCATAGGGTATGTACAGCCGATTGGCGAGAAAGCCATTCCCGGACAGGTGGTTGATGCCAACTCTACTGCTAACTTTGGGGTAGGGGCATTTCTGCTGGCAGCTTGTGAGATGGTGCGTTTTTTGAATGCCGACTGATTGGAGAGATTAAATAAGTGTATATGTTACACAACATATACACTTTCTTTGTATTATAATGTATATAGTGTTAATTTTACACCCGTTAAAAGGTTTAATATAAAAAGATTATGATTGTACGGATGAAAAACACTTTCCGGATGCTTTTGGCAGCAATGTTATTGTCGTTGTTTGCACTTCCGGGATATTCCTGGCAAAAATCCTTTCCCGAAAAAGATTATGTAGCTTATTTGTTCACTTATTTCACTGGGAATAGTGGCGATGAAGAAGCTGTGCGCTATGCTGTAAGCATGGACGGTTATACCTACTGGGCATTGAATGATAATGAACCGGTAATCGACTCGAAAGTCATCAGCTCCACCGGGGGAGTCCGCGACCCGCATATCCTTCGTTGCGAGGATGGCAAGACTTTCTATATGGTAGTGACAGATATGGTTTCAGCCAATGGATGGAGTTCAAACCGTGCCATGGTTTTGCTGAAATCTACCGACTTGGTCAACTGGTCCCACTCCGTTATCAATATACAGAAACGTTATTCAGGTCAGGAGGATTTGAAGCGTGTATGGGCTCCGCAGACTATCTACGACCCGGAGGCGGGAAAGTACATGGTGTATTGGTCCATGCTGCATGGCGATGGAGCCGATGTCATATATTATGCTTATGCCAATGCGGAGTTTACGGATTTGGAGGGAGAGCCCAAGCCATTGTTTCTGCCGGAGAACGGGAAATCGTGCATCGATGGAGACATTGTCTATAAGGATGGTGTTTTCCACCTTTTCTATAAGACGGAAGGGCATGGAAACGGCATAAAGGTGGCCACCACCCGTTCCTTGACCTCCGGGGCATGGACGGAAGAACCCGATTACAAGCAACAGACTAAGGAAGCCGTAGAGGGTGCGGGCACTTTCAAACTGATAGGGCAGGATAAGTATATCCTGATGTACGACGTCTATATGAAAGGAAGCTATCAGTTTACGGAAACCACTGACTTGAAGAATTTTAAGGTGATAGACAGCGAGGTGAAGATGAACTTCCATCCCCGTCATGGGACCATTATCCCCATTACCCGCCATGAGCTGTTGCGCATTACCGATGAATGGGGTAAGCCGACAGAACTGGGCGCATTGCCCAACAATCCCGTATTGCCGGGTTTCCATGCCGACCCGGAAATCCTTTATTCCCATCAGACCCAAAAGTATTACATCTATTCTACTACGGACGGACAGCCGGGTTGGGGAGGCTGGTATTTCACCGTATTCTCCTCCACGGATTTGAAGACCTGGCAGGATGAAGGCGTCATGCTGGACTTGAAGTCGGAGCAAGTGCCCTGGGCAGATGGTAATGCTTGGGCGCCTTGCATTGAAGAGAAAAAAGTGGACGGTAAGTATAAATACTTCTTCTATTACAGTGGAAACCCCAAGAATGGCGGCGGCAAGCAGATTGGAGTGGCTACGAGCGATTCTCCTGCCGGCCCTTTCACCGATTTGGGACGCCCTATCATTACCGCTTCGCCCGTCGGTGGCGGGCAACAGATTGATGTGGATGTGTTTACAGACCCTGTTTCGGGCAAATCCTATCTTTACTGGGGCAACGGCTACATGGCAGGTGCCGAGCTGAACGACGATATGGTGTCCATCAAGGAAAATACCGTTACGGTGATGACACCGGCGGGAGGCACCTTGCAGGACTATGCTTTCCGCGAAGCAGCCTATGTCTTTTATCGCAACGGGCTCTACTATTTCATGTGGTCGGTAGACGATACCGGTTCGCCCAATTACCATGTGGCATACGGTACATCCAAGTCGCCGCTCGGTCCTATCGAAGTTGCCAAGCAACCCGTTGTGCTGATTCAGAATCCGGAAAAGGAAATTTACGGTCCGGCACACAACGCTGTATTGCAGATTCCCGGTACAGATGAGTGGAGAATCGTTTACCACCGTATTAATAAATGGTACTTGAAAGATGGCCCCGGCGTTCATCGTGAAGTCTGCATAGACCGGATGGAGTTCAATGAAGACGGAACCATCAGGCCGGTGGTGCCTACCTTTTAATTTAATGATATAACATAATAATTTAATACCATGAAGAATAGATTGAAATTACTGGTTTGGTTGTTTGCCCTCTCAGGTCCGCTGGCAGCACAGAGTGTATCTGTCAATGGTCCGGATGGAAAATTGCAGCTTACGGTATCCTGCCCGTCAGCCAACGGCGAAGTGTCTTACGCCGTCACCTACAATGGAAAGCAAATGCTGGAATCTTCTCCCTTGGGGATGGAGACAAATGTGGGTGATTTCTATAGAGGATTGCAGTTGAAGGAACATAAAGTCACAGCTCTTGATACGGTTTATGAACAATCCCGAATCAAAGCTTCGCACATCCATTACCGGGCAAACGAATTGCTTTGTTCATTCGTCAACGGTGAGGGGAAGAATGTGCAGATAACTTTCCGCGTCAGCAACAATGATGTGGCTTTCCGTTACACGTTGCCCAGACAGGGGGGACGGGGAAGTGTGACGATAAAGAGCGAAAAGACCGGTTTCCGTTTTCCCGGACACACCACTACTTTCTTGACTCCGCAGAGCGATGCCATGATAGGCTGGAAGCGTACCAAGCCCAGTTATGAAGAAGAATACAAGGTGGATGCTCCAATGAATGTCCGTTCGCAGTACGGGCACGGCTATACTTTCCCCTGCCTGTTCAGGGTGGGCGAAGACGGCTGGGTGCTTGTCAGCGAGACGGGGGTGGACAGCCGTTATTGCGGTTCACGTCTGAGTGATGCCCAAGACGGATTGTACAGTATCGCTTTTCCGATGGCCGAAGAGAATAATGGAAACGGAACGGTGGAACCGGCTTTTGCTTTGCCGGGTTCTACGCCATGGCGCACGGTGACGGTAGGTGAAAGCTTGAAACCCATTGTCGAGACTACCGCTCCCTGGGACGTGGTGGAACCGCGTTATGAGTCGGAACATGAGTATAAGCCGGGGCGCAGCACTTGGAGTTGGATTCTTTGGCAGGACGACAGTGCCAATTATGATGACCAGGTACGTTATGTCGATTTGGCTGCGGCTATGGGCTACGAATATATTCTGGTAGATAGCTGGTGGGACAAGATGACGGGATATGAACGCATGGAGAAACTGGTGGAGTATGCACACAGTAAAGGTGTGGACGTATTCTTGTGGTACAGTTCCAGTGGCTATTGGAACGACATCGAGCAAAGCCCCATCAATAAAATGGATAATTCCATCATCCGCAAAAAAGAGATGCGCTGGATGCAGAGTCTGGGCGTGAAAGGCATCAAGGTCGACTTCTTCGGCGGTGACAAGCAGGAGACCCTGCGTTTGTACGAAGAGATTCTGAGCGATGCCGACGACCACGGCCTGATGGTTATCTTCCACGGCTGTACCTTGCCTCGCGGTTGGGAGCGGATGTATCCCAACTATGCAGGCAGTGAGGCTGTGCTGGCTTCCGAGAATCTGGTATTCAATCAGCACTTCTGTGACAACGAAGCGTTCAATGCCACGTTGCACCCCTTTATCCGCAACACGGTGGGGTGCATGGAGTTTGGGGGAGTATTCTTGAACAAACGTCTGAACAAGGGAAATGATGGCGGCACGACACGCCGTACGACGGATATATTCCAACTGGCCACCGCAGTGCTTTTCCAAAACCCCATTCAGAATTTTGCTTTGGCACCCAACAACCTGACGGATGCTCCGCAAGTCTGCCTCGACTTTATGAAACAAGTGCCCACCACTTGGGACGAGACCCGTTTCATAGAGGGGTATCCCGGAAAATACATTGTCCTTGCCCGCCGTCACGGTGACACATGGTATGTCGCTGCTGTCAATGCAACGAAAGAACCGTTGAAATTGAAGCTCGACCTTCCCATGCTGGCAGGGCAGGAGGTATCTTTCTATAGTGATGACAAGAAGATGCAGCCCCAACTGAAACAGCAGAAGATAAAGGCCGACGGCAGTCTGCAACTCACGGTTCAGCCGCAGGGAGGGGCGGTCATCGTAAGGTAAAGAGTGCATGGAGTAGTCTTTGTTTGTAATAATATATCATCAAGGTTTGCTCCTTTTGCAATCTTTTGATTATCAGTAGGATATAACTACCCTAATTCAGTCGTATACTGAATGGCATTCACTATACGACTGAACCCTATTCAGTATACGACTGAATGGCATTCAGTATGAGACTGATTGTGACTGTCGAACTAAATGTAAATGATTAATACCTATTTAATACCATGAACAAATTCTTGAAATTATTGTCTTTGTGTTTGCTTTTGACACTGACTGCTTCTTTGCAGGCCAAGACAAACGGAGTGGCGAACGAGCCCGACTCGGTCTACCTCTTCTCTTACTCCCAGGCCGATGGGCGTGGCGGCTTGAGGCTTGCCTGGAGTCCCGATGGCAACCGGTGGTTCGGCTTGGCAGAGGGTAGTTCCTTTGTCAACTCGGACTTCGGCCCCTGGGGGCAAATGAAGCGGATGCTGAAACCGCACTTGATGCAAACCTGTGCCGACGACCGTTGGCACTGCATCTGGGAACTGACGGAAAGCGGAAACTCCCTTGCATACGTCGAGTCTCCCGACCTGCTGCAATGGAAAGCGCAGAAATACTTTGACCGTTCCCGCCTTGCCGAATACCGGCCGGCAGAGGTCTATCCCACCGTGCGGAAGGAGGTTCTGCTGAACGGTACCATGCAGCAGGGCTGGATGCAGCGTGTGCCGTATGCCACGGTGCAGCGTGTCATCTCCTTTGCGGAGCATAAGAAGTACCGCCAGGCACTCTATGCCGAACGTGCCGAGCAAGACCCCATTCGTTTTGCCGGCCTGAAACCGGTGGAGGCGACTATCGAGGTGGAGACGGAATGTGCAAAACCCATCAGCAAGCATCTGATAGGCATCTTCTTCGAAGACATCAACTATGCAGCGGACGGCGGGCTGTATGCTGAGCTGGTACAGAACCGTGACTTCGAGTATTCGTCCAAAGACGGTTCTCGTCAAGGTTGGGACGCTACATATGCCTGGGCGGTGAAAAAGGGCAATGCTTCGGCTGCCGTAACCATTGCCACTGCCGACCCCATCCATCCCAACAATCCTCATTATGCCGTACTGGAAGCTCGTCCCGGAGTGACATTGCAGAACGACGGTTTCGACGGTATTAGCTTGAAGAAAGGGGAGAAGTACGATTTCTCTCTCTTCGCCCGCGTGGCACCGGGCAGCAAGGGAGGCAAGGTGGTTGTTTGCCTGCTCGACCAGGATGGCCGTGAGATTGCCCGTTCCTCCGTCAATGTGTCCTCCAAAGAATGGAAAAAACAGCAGACGGTGCTGACGGCGAATGCCGACGTACGTGCCGCCGTCCTCTCGCTTCAGCCGCAGACGGTGGGGACACTGCACCTCGATATGATTTCCCTTTTTCCGCAAAATACATTCAAGGGACATAAGAACGGCTTGCGTATCGACCTGGCGCAGACGCTTGCCGACCTGCATCCACGCTTCGTCCGCTTTCCCGGCGGCTGCGTGGCTCATGGCGACGGCATCGACAATATCTATGACTGGAAAGGCTCCATCGGCCCGCTCGAGGCCCGCAAGCCGTTGCGCAATCTGTGGGGGTATCATCAGACACGCGGACTGGGCTACTTCGAGTACTTCCGCTTCTGCGAAGATATAGGTGCCGAACCTTTGCCGGTATTGGCAGCGGGCGTGCCGTGCCAGAATTCGGGTACACACACGCACTATGCCGACAATTGTCCGCAAGGGGCCAACAAGGAACTGATGCGCTACGGCCAGCAGGGTGGCATCCCGATGGAAGAGATGCCTGCCTATATCCAGGATGTGCTCGACCTGATAGAGTATGCCAACGGCGATGCGCGCCGCACCGTGTGGGGCAGGAAGCGTGCCGAGGCAGGCCATCCCAAGCCTTTCAATCTGAAGTATATCGGCATCGGCAACGAGGATATGATTACCGAAGTGTTTGAGGAGCGCTTTGCCATGATATACAAGGCTGTCAAGGAGAAGCATCCCGAAATTACGGTTGTCGGCACTGTAGGTCCCTTCTACGAAGGCACGGACTATGCGGAGGGCTGGCGGCTTGCCACGGAACTGGGCGTGCCCATGGTGGACGAACACTATTACGTGGATCCGGGTTGGATGATTCACAACCAGGACTACTACGACCGTTATGACCGTACCAAGTCCAAGGTCTATCTGGGCGAATATGCCGTCCACCTGCCCGGACGTCCCAACAACATAGAGACAGCGTTGGCAGAAGCCCTCTATCTGACCTCTGTGGAACGTAATGCCGATGTGGTGGAAATGACCTCATACGCTCCGTTGCTGGCAAAGGAAGGACATACGCAGTGGAATCCCGACTTGATTTATTTCAATAACACGGAAGTGAAGCCTACCGTGGGCTACTACACACAGCAGATGTATGGACAGAATGCGGGTACGCAGTACATCACCTCGCACGTCACACTGAGTAATGGGCAAGAGGCTGTCCGCAAGCGCGTCGGCGTTTCGGTGGTAAAGGATGAGGTCACGGGTGACCATATCGTAAAGCTGGTGAACCTGCTTCCGGTAGAGGTTTCCTCTACAGTGAAGCTGAAGGGCATCGACTTGCAGAATCCCTCGGCAGTGAAGACGCTCCTGACGGGTGACCCGAAAGACAAGCAGGCACGTTCCGTGACTTCCGCCTTCGACATCGGCGGTACGGAGTTTCCTTATACCTTGCCTGCCTATTCGTTTACGGTGATACGTATCCATGAGAATAAGGGGAAATAAGGATAAATCCGTGTAATTCCGTGCGTGAGAACTTAAGAACTTAAAAACTTAAAAGATATGAAACGATTATTGACTTTGGCATTTGTTGCAGCCATGACCGGCAGTGTGTCGGCACAAAAGCAACAGATTTTGCATTCCGGTTATCCCATCGACCCGGTTCCTTTCACTTCAGTGAAGGTGACGGACAGTTTCTGGGGACAACGCTTGAAGGCAAGCCGTGAGGTAACCATCCCGTTGGCTTTCAGTAAGTGTGAGGAAACGGGACGTTATGAAAACTTTGTGAAAGCTACTCATCCCAGTGATGAGTATAAGGTGGGAGGCTTCTCCTTTGACGATACGGATGTCTATAAGACGATTGAAGGTGCAAGTTACTCCTTGCAGACTTACCCGGACAAGAAACTGGAAGAATATATCGACAGCGTATTGGTCATAGTGGCCGCCGCCCAAGAACCGGACGGGTATCTTTACACCGCACGTACCATGAACCCCAAGCATCCGCACGATTGGTCGGGGCCGGAACGCTGGTCGGAGGTGGAGAATTTGAGCCACGAGTTCTATAATCTGGGTCACATGGTGGAAGGGGCTGTGGCTTATTATCAAGCTACAGGCAAGCGGAACTTCCTGGATATAGCCATCCGTTATGCCGACTGCGTATGCAAGAATATCGGTGAAGGCCCCGGACAGAAGCGTGTGATTCCCGGACATCAGATTGCCGAAATGGCATTGGTACGCCTCTATACCGTGACAGGAGATAAGAAATATCTCGACCAGGCCAAGTTCTTCCTCGACGCGCGCGGCACTACGGCACGCAAGGACATCTATTTGCAGTCGCACAAGCCTGTACTGGAGCAGGAAGAGGCAGTGGGACATGCCGTACGTGCCGGTTACATGTATTCCGGTATGGCTGATGTGGCTGCCATTACGGGTGACAGCTCCTACATCAAGGCTATCGACAAGATATGGGAGAATATCGTCGGCAAGAAGATATATATTACCGGCGGTATCGGTGCGCGTCATGCGGGCGAAGCTTTCGGTGATAACTATGAATTGCCGAATCTGACTGCCTACAATGAGACCTGTGCCGCCATCGGCAATGTTTACATGAATTACCGCCTCTTTCTGCTGCATGGCGATTCCAAGTATTTCGACGTGCTGGAACGTACGCTTTACAACGGATTAATCTCCGGCGTTTCATTGGACGGAGGCAAGTTCTTCTATCCCAATCCGTTGTCTTGCGATGGTAAGTATCACTTCAATGCCGACCATACGATTACACGCCAGCCGTGGTTTGGTTGTGCCTGCTGTCCTAGCAACATCAGCCGGTTCATTCCTTCTTTGCCGGGATATGTGTATGCCGTGAAAGACAATCAGGTGTACGTCAACCTTTTCTTGTCCAACCGTGCCGAGCTGAAGTTGAATGAAAAGAAAGTGGTGCTGGAGCAGGAAACCGGATACCCCTGGAACGGAGATATTCGTGTGAAGGTGGCTCAGGGCAACCTGCCGTTTACGATGAATATCCGTATTCCGGGTTGGGTGCGCGGCAGTGTACTTCCGAGTGACCTTTATTCGTATGCCGACGACCTGAAGTTGGGCTATCGTGTATTGGTGAATGGCGAGGAGGTGACCGGTGAACTTCGTAAAGGCTATCTCCGGATAGACCGGAAGTGGAAGAAAGGGGATGTGGTAGAGGTGCATTTCGACATGCAACCCCGTGTGGTGAAAGCCAATGAAAAAGTGGTTGCCGACCGTGGACGGGTGGCCGTTGAGCGTGGTCCTATCGTTTATTGTGCCGAGTGGGCCGATAATGATTTTAATATACAGAATATCATCCTGAACCGTCATCCGAAATTCCAGGTGACGGAGAAGCCCGAACTGCTGTATGGCATCAACGAAATTACCACAGAAGTGCAGGCTCTTGGTTTTGATGCTGCCGGAAAGTTGGCAACCAGAGATGTGACGCTGACCCTGATACCTTATTATGCATGGGCACACCGGGGTGAGGGCAAGATGGATGTATGGTTGCCGGTAAATAGGATTGATGTAGAATAGGTAAGTATGTCGTCATAATTTAGCTTATGCTATCGTTATAAACAGATTAAAACCATGAAAAGACTTTTATTTCTATTGACATTGTTCGTTGTTCTTGGCATGCAGGCGCAACAGCATGTGATGACTGTTGATGTATCAAAACCGACGGCTCGGATAAATCCTGCCATGTATGGAATCTTCTTCGAAGACATTAATTTCGGTGCGGACGGTGGTTTGTATGCCGAACTGGTAAAGAACCGCTCTTTTGAGTTCCCGCAGCCGCTGGTGGGGTGGATACCTTTCGGCGAGGTGACGGTACAGGACGAGCGGCCCTGCTTCGACCGCAATCCGCATTATGTGCGCATTACCAATGACGGCTGTCTTTTGCGTGCCGGACTGGATAATGAAGGTTATCGTGGCATCGGCCTGAAAAAAGGAGAAGATTACCGTTTCTCCGCTTATGTCCGTACGCCGGATACCAAACCAATGAAGCTTTCCGTCGAACTGGTGAATTCCAACGGAGAGAATCTCCTGAAGAAGGAACTGGAAGTGAAAGGCAGTGAATGGCAGAAGCTGACGGCTGTGCTGAAAGCTCCTTTTACCGATGTTCGCTCGCGTCTGCGTGTTGTGTTGCAGACGGAGGGTACGGTAGATATGGACCACATCTCTCTCTTCCCGGTGAACACTTGGAAGAAGCGTGAGAATGGATTGCGTGCCGACTTGGTACAAGCCCTCTATGACCTCAATCCCGGAGTATTCCGTTTTCCCGGCGGTTGTATCATCGAAGGCAACAGCCTTGCCACCCGTTATCAATGGAAGAATTCCGTGGGTCCGGTAGAGAACCGTCCTTTGAACGAAAATCGCTGGAACTATACATTCAAGCATAAAGCTTTCCCGGATTATTTCCAGAGTTACGGACTTGGCTTTTACGAATATTTCCTGCTGAGTGAAGACCTCGGTGCAGAGCCTCTGCCGGTACTGAGCTGCGGGCTGTCCTGCCAATACGAAAGCAACGAAGTGGTTCCCCTTGGAGAACTCGGCCCGTACGTGCAGGATGCCCTCGACCTCATCGAGTTTGCCAACGGTGCTGCAACCTCCAAATGGGGAAAGGTGCGTGCCGATATGGGACATCCCGAACCGTTCGGTCTGAAAATGATTGCCATCGGCAATGAACAGTGGGGGGAAGTCTATCCCGAGCGTCTGGAAGTGTTCACGAAAGCCATCCGTGCGGAATATCCCGATATGCAGATTGTAGGTTCTTCCGGTCCGAGTGCAGATGGGGACAAGTTCGATTACCTCTGGCCCGAAATGAAACGCATCGGGGTGGATTTGGTGGACGAGCATTATTATATGGCTCCCGACTGGTTCTTTGCCAATGCTGCCCGCTATGATGACTATGACCGTAAAGGACCGAAAGTCTTTGCCGGTGAATATGCATCGCATGACCACCCCACCGGGAAAGCCAATAATTTCTTGGCGGCACTGTCCGAAGCAGCTTTTATGACGGGACTGGAACGTAATGCCGATGTGGTGCGCCTGGCTACCTATGCTCCGTTGTTTGCCCATGTGGATGCCTGGCAGTGGAATCCCGATTTGATTTGGTTCGACAATCTCCGTATGATGCGGACTCCCAACTATTACGTACAGCAGATGTACGGCATGAATGCCGGAACAGATGTGCTGAACCTGCAAATGGACGGAAAACCCGTGACGGGGCAGGACAGCCTTTATGCATCGGCAGTGCTGGATGCTCCTACGGGAGAAGTAATTCTGAAGCTTGTCAATGCGGGCAGCAGATCGGAGAAGGTACAGATAGAGTTCAGCGGATTGAAGAAGCGGCAGCTTGTCTCGGGTTCCTGCACCTATTTGCAAAGTGATGACTGGAAAGCCAAGAATACACTGGAGCAGGAGGCTATTGTTCCACGTATTCGTCCGGTGGAGGTGGCTTCCCGTTCTCTGAGCCTGGAGCTTCAGCCCCGTTCGTTCGGAGTCTATCGTTTGCGGATAAGTACTCAATCAAAATAAATTCCCATTTAGTCACCTAATTTAATTATGTGAACTAGTTATGAACACTTATTTAAAGAATTAAATTCAGCCTTTTTTGAACGATTATTCTTCCTTTTAATTATAGGATAGGCGTATCTTTGTGACGGCATACCGGTTCTGCTTGTATGCCGTTGCTAATTTTTATAAACTATTTACCATGAAGAAACATTTCATTACCGGACTGCTTGCGACTTTTGCCATTGCCGCAAGCGCACAGTCCTTCACTGAATGGCAAAACCCTGAAGTGAATGCCGTGAACCGTGCTCCGATGCACACCAACTATTTTGCCTATGAGTCGGCAGATGCTGCGGCTCGTGGAGCAAAAGAACATTCTTCCAATTACATGACTCTGAACGGTATCTGGAAATTCTTCTGGATGAAGAATGCCGATGCCCGTCCCACGGATTTCTGGAAAGTGGGGTTCAACGACAAGGGATGGAGCGATATGGCCGTTCCCGGTATGTGGGAACTGAACGGTTTCGGCGACCCTATCTACGTGAATACCGGATATGCCTGGCGCAATCAGTTCAAGAACAATCCACCGCAGGTGCCAACGGAGAATAACAATGTAGGTTCCTACCGTCGTGAGATTGTAATACCTGCCGACTGGAAGAGTAAGGACATCATTGCTCATTTCGGTTCCGTGACTTCCAATATGTATTTGTGGGTAAACGGCAAGTACGTAGGTTATAGTGAGGACAGCAAACTGGAGGCTGAATTCAACCTGACACCCTACTTGAAGCCGGGACAAAAGAATCTGATAGCCTTTCAGGTATTCCGCTGGTGTGACGGGACGTATCTGGAAGACCAGGACTTCTTCCGTTATAGCGGTGTAGGGCGCGATTGCTACTTGTATGCCCGTGACAAGAAGCGCATTCAGGACATCCGTGTCACTCCCGATTTGGATACTGCTTATAAGAACGGTTCCCTGAAAGTACAGCTTGATGTGAAGGGTGGCGGCAATGTCAGTCTTGAACTGCTGGACGCTGCCGGAAAACAGGTGGCTACAGCTGTCGCCAAAGGTAACGCTACTGCCTTGATAAATGTGGAGAATCCTCATAAGTGGACGGCGGAAACGCCCTACTTGTATACCCTGCGTGCCACTTTGCAAGGCAGCAGTGAAGTGATTCCCGTAAAGGTGGGCTTCCGAAAGATAGAGCTGAAAGGAAGTCAGATACTTGTCAACGGCCAGCCCGTTCTCTTCAAGGGAGCCAACCGCCACGAGATGGATCCGGACGGTGGTTACGTCATTTCTCGCGAACGCATGATTCAGGATATTCAGGTGATGAAGCAGTTCAACCTGAATGCTGTGCGCACCTGCCACTATCCCGACAATAATCTCTGGTACGACCTCTGCGACCAATATGGTATTTACGTAGTGGCCGAAGCCAATATCGAATCCCACGGAATGGGTTATGGGGAAGAGACACTTGCCAAACGTGAGGACTATAGGAAAGCACATATGGAGCGTAACCAGCGCAATGTGCAGCGTAGCTTCAATCATCCCAGCATCATTTTCTGGTCTTTGGGCAACGAAGCCGGCTATGGCGCTAATTTCGAAGCTGCCTACGATTGGATAAAGGCTGAAGACCCGAGCCGTGCCGTACAATATGAACAAGCCGGTAAAACAGGCAAGACAGACATCTATTGCCCGATGTATTATGGCTATGACGGATGTAAGAAATACAGTGAGGATGATTCTATGACAAAGCCCCTGATTCAGTGCGAATATGCTCACGCGATGGGAAACTCGCAAGGAGGTTTTAAAGAATATTGGGATTTGGTGCGTAAATATTCCAAATTCCAAGGTGGCTTTATTTGGGATTTTGTTGATCAGTCTGTACGTTGGACAGGAAAAAACGGTAAGATGATTTATGCCTACGGCGGTGACTTTAACCGTTTTGATGCCAGCGATGGTAACTTCTGCGATAACGGTCTTATCAGCCCCGACCGTGTGCCCAATCCCCACATGTATGAGGTAGGCCGTATCTATCAGGACATCTGGACTACTCCGGCCGACTTGAAGAACGGCGAAATCAATGTGTTCAATGAATACTTCTTCCGTGATCTTTCTGCCTATTATATGGAGTGGGAGGTACTGAAAGGCGGTAAGGTGATACGGACCGGTCGTGTGGATAATCTGAATGTAGCTCCCCAACAGACAGCCAAAATCAAGTTGGACTTGGGCAAGACTTGCCAATGCACCGAGTGGTTGCTGAATGTTTCCTATAAGCTGAAGAACCGTGAAGGATTGCTTTCCGCCGGACATGTAGTGGCAAAAGACCAGTTGACGCTCAATCCTTACCAAGCTCCTTCCATGGAATTGAAGAACTGCGAACAGAGCAATATCGAGATGACGGCTCCCCAAGTACAGGATAACGATTGGAACTACCTCATCGTCTCCGGTGATGCTTTCCGTGTAGAAATCAACAAGCACAACGGTTATCTGACCAAGTACGAAGTGAATGGCCGGGATATGATTGAAGACGGCGAGGCTTTAAAACCAAACTTCTGGCGGGCGCCTGTTGACAACGACTACGGTGCCAATCTGCAACGCAAATATATCGCTTGGAAGAATCCGGAAATCAAACTGACCTCTTTCAAACAGCGCACGGAGAACAATCAGGTGATTGTAGAATCTGCTTACGACATGCCGGGTGTTTCAGCTAAGCTGAACCTTGTTTATGTCATCAACAATGCCGGTGCCGTCAAGGTGACCCAGAAGCTGACTGCCGACAAGAATGCCAAAGTATCGAACATGTTCCGTTTCGGTCTGCAGATGCCTATGCCGCGCAGCTTTGAAACCGTTGAATACTATGGACGCGGTCCGGTTGAAAACTATATTGACCGTAATCATTGCGCCGACTTAGGCATTTATCGCCAAAGTGTGGCTGAGCAGTTCTATCCCTACATCCGTCCGCAGGAAAATGGAACAAAGACCGATATTCGTTGGTGGAAGATGTTGGATCAGTCTGGTAATGGCATCAAGATTGTGGCGGCCGCTCCCTTCTCCGCATCTGCCTTGCACTATACCATCGAGTCTTTAGATGAAGGCTGGAGCAAAGAGCAAGGACACTCGCAAGAGGTGGATGAAGCTGATTTGACTAATCTCTGTATCGACAAGGTGCAAGCTGGTCTGGGTTGCGAAGACAGTTGGGGACGTATAGCCCGTCCGGAATATCAGGTTCCTTATGCCGACTATGAATTTACGTTTATCATGATGCCGGTGAAAAATGAGGTAGGAGTGGAATGATGTTTAAGCCTCTTTGAGTATAAAGGTAAAGTTAAAATGCCCCAATATAATATAGAAATCACCCTTGTTGCAAGCATTTGTAGCAGGGGTGATTTCTGTTAGAGGGAGAGTTTTGACACCCTCATTGACGATTTTATCATTTCTGCTTCACGTATTCCGACGGCGTCATTCTGAATTCATTCTTGAAGCATTGCCTGAAGTAGGCTACACTGCTGAATCCCGTCATGTAGGCAATCTCTGATATGGAGTGTTTTCCGGAGAGCAGTAGTTTTACCCCGTTCTTCATTTTCACCTTGCGGATGAACTCATTTGCCGACATATCTGCCACTCCTTTGATTTTCCGATAGAGAGTGGAATGGCTCATGCACATTTGGTCGGCAATGAAAGCAATATCCATTTTTTCCATTTCCAGATTGTCTTCAATGATTTGCGTGATGCGTTGCACGAATTCATTGTCCAGCGGATTCATTGAATCGGCGGTTTCGTCGGCAGGCTCCGAATGAGGGGTGGCAACCGCCAGGCCGGCGGCCAGCTTCTTGCGTGCTTCCAGCAGATTATTGATGCGGCTATGGAGCAGTTTGGCACTGAACGGCTTGGTCAGGTAGGAGTCTGCGCCTGCGGTATAGCCTTCCTCCTTGTCGTGCAGGGAGTCTTTGGCTGTCAGCAGTATAACAGGAATATGGCTGGTCCGGATGTCATCCTTGACTAACCGGCAAAGCTGTATACCGTCCATCACCGGCATCATGATATCACTGACTATAATGTTGGGAATCCGTTCTTGGGCCAACGTCCAGCCTCTGCTGCCGTCTTCAGCCGTCAGTATGTCAAAATCATCGCCGAGAGACTGGCGTATGTATTCGCGTATATCCTGATTATCTTCTACTACAAGCAGTAACGGACGGCTCTCTTCAATTTGTTCTTCCATATTGAAGCTTTCTTCCGACAGATTGTCTTTGGCTTCAGATTCGTTTTGCCCATTTGACGGATGAATGTCGGTATGCAGGGCATTGGGATAAATATTGTCTGTTAACAAACGTAGCCTGAAAGTGGTGCCGACTTCCAGCTGGCTGCTGACGTCGAGAGTAGCTTCGTGCAGGTCGGCCAATCCTTTCACCAAAGCCAGTCCGATGCCGGAACCGGAGGCTTGGTATTTGCTGTTGGCTTGATAGTAACGTTCAAAAATATGTGGTAAAGCTTCCGGAGAGATTCCGTGTCCGGTGTCGCTGACACTTATTTCTGTATATCTCACGCTGTTTTCTTCTATAGAATTTAAGCTGAGAGTGATGTTACCTTCTGAGGTGTATTTGGCCGCATTGGAAAGGAGGTTGTTTAAAATTGTAGTCAACATGTCTGCGTCATAAAAAAGCAGTGTTTCTTCTGTATTGATGTGGACGTGGAAATTGACTTTGGGATTACGGTTCAGCTCTTTATACCGTAATCCTATTTCTTGTACCAGTTCTGAAAGGTCACCTCTTGCTACGGAGAGTTTTCGGTTTTGCGTTTCCGTTTTTCGGAATTCCAATATACCATTAATCAGATTCAACAGACGGGCAGCACTATCATGGATGATACTGATTTTATTGGCATGCTTGGGAGAAAGGCTGTTGTCGCTGAGCAGGTCCTCCAGTGGCCCCAGAATCAGGGTTAGCGGAGTGCGTAACTCGTGGGTGATGTTGGTGTAGAAGCGTAGGCGTTCGTCGTTCAGTTCTTGTTTGTTCTGACTGTTTTTGCGCTCTACTTTAAGGCTGCTTTCCAGGTCTAATTTACGTTTATAGAAACTGATAAGAATATATACAAGAGTAGCTGCTATAAAGAAATAAAGTAATTTGGCATACCATGCCAACCAGAAGGGAGGACGGATGATAATGGGAAGTGTGGCAATCTTTTCTTCCCATTCTTGGTTGCGGAATCGGGTTCTCACTTTAAAAGTATATTTTCCTGGAGGGATATTCCGGAAAGTTACTTGCTTTTCTCCTTGGGTGTTATACCATACATCTTCCAGCCCTTCCATCATATAGGCAAATTCCACTTGCGAGTTTTGTGTATAGTCCAGTACATTGAACGAAACTTTGAAGGTGTTTTCATTGTATGGCAATGTAATTTTGCCGGAAGCCAGAGGTAACGGTGTTTCTACATCTTTGCTTTCCGTCTGTTTGCTGTATACAAAAAAACGGGTGATGGTGACGGGCGCTATGATTTGTGCGGCGAAAAGTGATGAAGGGTCAAAATTGCATGTACCATTTTGTGAGCCGAAATACAGTGTACCGTCACTGTCCAATAGGGAGGCCCCGTCCATAAAATCGCCTAAGGGAATGCCGTCACGATAGTCGTAATTATAGAACACTTTCCGGCTTTCATTCAGTCGGGAGATGCCGGCGTTGGTGCTGACCCAAATATTACCGTCCCGGTCTTCACAGACAGCACGGACTTGCGTGTTTTCCAAGCCTTCGGGATTGCCGAAAGTAAGATAATCGTCGGGTGTGCGGGTATCCTGAAAGAGGATGGCGCCTTCGCGCGTGGCTACCCATATACGTCCTTGCGAATCGGCAGTCAAGGCATTTACTGCGTTAGAGGGGAACCCGTTACCTTTCTGTTGGTTTTTCAAGAGTTTTCCTTGCGGACTGAAAATGAAGATTCCTTTGCCGAAAGTCCCTACCCACAATTTGCCTTGTGAGTCGCGATGAATACCGTGTATGATAAGGTCCTCTAACTGTTCGTTTATACGTTGTTCACAGACCAGCTTTTCATTGGAAAAGGAGTAGATTCCATTTCGACTGCCTATCCATAACTTTCCATCCGGTTCTTCATAAAAACACCGCACATCCAAAGGCTGTGAGTTGTTTTCGTGGATTTGGGTGAATTTTCTTTTTTCCGGTTCATAATAGAATAGCCCTGCTTCCCAGGTACCTATCCAGATTCTTTTTTTATTGTCCTCATGAATAGCTCTGACGTAGGCATGCGGATGGGAAGTGGAAGTAGGCAATGGTATTACTTGTACTTTTTCACCTTTCTTATAAAGTGCCAGCTCGCTTTCTCCGCCCATCCACAACTGTCTGTTGTGGTCTATACAGAGGCTCCACACTTGTTTGTAGCGGGTTTTCCCTTGTTTTTCCGTTGTATAGCGCAAGGTACTGAAAATGCTTGGTTCATAGCTGATGAAGTCCAGTCCGTCACGGTAATTGCCTATCCAGATGTTACCGAAAGAGTCTTGTAACATACGTCTTACATAGGGACCGGTCAGTCCGTATTCGTCATTTGTAGCGGTGATATTTCGGAAGCGGATATTGCGGGCATCCGTGAAAGTGTTACTTTGCATGTTCAGTATGCTGATACCTCCCATACTGGTGCCAAACCAAAGGTCGCCGTTTTTCATCTGCTTGATGTCCATCACTGTTCCGGGGAGCAGGGAGTATTCATCTTCTTTTTTATGCTGGAATACGGTGAACTGTTGGGTATCCGGATGAAAGAGGGCCGCTCCTTTGTTGGTTCCTACCCATATGTTTTTGTTGTGGTCGATACAGATGGAATAGACTTCATCACCGGGGATGCTGTTGGGATTGTGCGGGTCGTGCCGATAGTTTCGGAAGGTGTTTCTTTTCATGTCTATGATGCTTAATCCGTCGGTCACATGCCCGATGTAGAGATTGCCTTCTCCGTCATCCATTCCAATCCAGTAGCGTCCCGGCAGTCCTTTTATAGTCTTATAGTTATAAGCAGCGGAGAACTGCTTTTTCTGTATATCATAGTGCTGTATTCCCATGTGATAGTGGGTAATCCAGATTCCTCCGTCCAATGCCCGGGCGAGGTAGGGGATGTCATTACTGGCAAGCTGGCTTTCTCCGGTCTTTATGCAGGTGATTGTTTCCGTTTCATAATCAAAGCAACACAATCCGTCGCGTTGGGTACCTATCCATATCTTATCTTGTTTAGGATCGGCAAGTAGGGCATTCAGTTCATTGCTGCTCAGTCCGGAATTGTTTTTATTGTAAATAATAAACTGCTGCCCGTCAAAACGGTTCAGTCCTGATTCTGTAGCTATCCAGATATAGCCTTTCCGGTCTTGTGCCAGGCTGACTATATAATTATTGGAAAGTCCGTCGTCTACCCCCAAATGCGAGATGCGGTAGGGTTGTGCTGATGTATTGGCTGTTATGGCCAGCAGGACTAAAAGATGAATTGCAGAGATAATGCCGGTGTGTTTCATGGTGCGGTTTATTTTGTCTGCACAAAAATAGCACATTTCTTTGAATGATGTTCTTGCAGAGGCGAGTAGAAATTCTGCATTCTACCACTAAAAATTCGTCACTAAAAGGTAAATAAATGGTCAAATATACACTTATTCCTTTCCGTGAACGATTTTCTATCCTTCTTGCCTAGTTTTTATTCTCCTCCATATTATAATATTTTTTAAGTTTGCATTGAAAAGAGAAAACAACTATTAAATCTTTAATGCATATGAAAACATAGAATTAACCTTCGTTTAGAGAAATGGGAGACGAAAAGTTAACCTTTATTCTATATATGTAGGAAATGGAAAGAGAGAAATTATCAATTACCTTACTTATCTAATAACAAAGAAAACGATGAATCTTAATTCGTTCAAAAGAAATCGCAAGGCACTTACAGCCTTATTGATCTGCACCGGTTTCATTGCAGCACATCCTTTGGCAGCATTTGCTGAAGAAAATGTCCCTGCTGTGCAGATGGTCCAACAACAGAAACAATCCGTTTCGGGTGTAGTGAAAGATTCCACGGGTGAACCGGTTATCGGTGCCAATATCCGTGAAAAAGGCAATCCCAGTAATGGTACTATTACCGATATTGACGGTAATTTCAGTATCAAAGTGAATCCGGATGCGACATTGGAAATCTCTTTTATCGGTTATAAAACGGTAGAAGTAAAGGCCGTCGCAGGCAAGCCACTGAATGTAATCTTAAAAGATGACAGTGAGATGCTGGAAGAAGTGGTGGTAGTGGGTTACGGAACAATGCGTAAGAAAGACCTTACGGGGTCTGTTGTGCAGATTCGTCCCGACAAGCTTGCCAATGAAGCTCCCAAGACTGTACAGGATGTATTACGCGGTACTCCAGGACTAAATATCGGTTACAATGCCGATGCAAAGGGAGGCGGTACGATGATGGTACGTGGACAGCGTTCTGTTTATGTGACTGATAAGAATAATCCTGCCAATGATACGCACAATACACCGTTGATTATCCTTGACGGTATGCAATTCTATGGCGAGCTTTCAGAAATCAATCCGGAGGATATCGGTCAGATAGATGTATTGAAAGATGCTTCGGCTGCTGCTATCTATGGTGCGAAGGGTGCCAATGGTGTTATTGTAGTGACTACCAAGAAGGGTAAGATGGGCAAGCCGACAATTAATGTCAGTGCAACACTTGGTATCAATACTAAGAGCGCTTACCGTGATGTATTCAACGCTTCTGAGTATATGCAATACCGCGAGGATTGGTATAAAGTCGGTACATACGGCGTGAATCCGGCAACCGGCAAGTACGAAGCTTACCAGACTGGCCAGACTAATCCGGGTTATTACGATCATCCGGACAATTTGGGGCGATATGGAGTTACGCAGGAGCAGTGGATGGCATATAGCAAGAATGAGTCAGGAGAATCGGCATTAAGTATTTATGCCAAGCGCTTGGGCTTGGAGGATGCTGTGCTGCGAAACTTCTTGACTGGAAAAACTCATGACTGGTATGACCAGACTTTCCGTACCGGTATCAATCAGGACTACAATGCCAGTGTATCCGGTGCCAGTGAACGTATGAGCTACTACATGTCTTTCGGTTATCAAAAGAATGAGGGTGCTGTCAAGGGTAATGATTATAGTGCCATGCGTGCCAACTTGAAGGTGTCTGGTAAAGTGACTGACTGGTTGGAAATCGGTGCCAATGTGAATTTCCAGGACCGCACGGATGGGGATATTGCCGTCAGTCTGGGAACCAATTACTGGGATGCCAATATGCTGCGCAACAGTCCGTATTCTGACTATACTAATGAAGATGGCAGTTTGGTACAATATCCGATGGGTAGTACAGTGAAACGCGGCTATAATTATGAATTCGATCGCCAATATCTTGATTTGGATAAAGGCTATACGGTATTGAATACTATATTTAATGCTAAGGTGAAGTTGCCGTTTAATATAACCTATGACTTTAATATAGCTCCGCGATATGAGTTTTTCCATAACTACTACTTTATGTCGGCTGAGTTGCCGGACAGCAGCCCTACAAGCCGTGGTGTAGACCGTGAACACAGCAAACGCTTTGATTATTCTTTGAATAACACTATTACCTGGGATCATACTTTTGCTGAAAAGCACCATGTGATACTGACATTGGTACAAGAGGCTGAAGAACGCCGTTATTGGAATGACAAGATAGAAGCCCGCAATATCCTGCCTTCGGATGCACTGGGTTTCCATAATACTCAGAACGGAACCAAGGACAACAGCAATTTCAAGACAAACGACACGCATGAAACGGCTGCCGCTTATCTGGGACGTTTGTTCTACTCGTACGATGACCGTTATATGTTCACCGGTACCGTTCGCCGCGACGGTTATTGTGCTTTTGGTGCCAACAATCCGTGGGCTACTTTCCCGTCACTTTCTGTAGCATGGTCATTTGCCAATGAAAAGTTCTTCAAATGGGAACCTATGAGTACCGGTAAGTTGCGCGTATCTTGGGGTAAGAATGGTAACCGCCAGTTAGCAGACCCTTATCTTGCTTTGGCAAATTTGGCTTCGGGTACCGGAGGTACAATGGGTTACTATACCGGTTCGGATTATGTTGATATGAAATACCTAAGTGTTGACCGTTTGGCTAATGCCAACTTGAAATGGGAAAAGACATCTTCCTGGAACTTCGGGCTTGACTTCGGTTTCTTGAACGACCGGATTAGTGGTAGCTTGGAAACCTATTTCATGAAGACCAACGATATGATTATGAGTCAACGTCTTCCCGGTTTTTGCGGATTCGGTGAAGTGACCACTAATTTGGGTGAAGTGCAGAACAATGGTTTTGAATTCTCTCTGAACACTGTCAATATCAGTAACAGTGACTTTGAATGGCGTACCACTTTTGGCTTTGCTTATAATAAGAATCAAATCAAGCATCTCTATTATGAGTATGAGGATGTGTTGGATGAGAATGGTAATGTGGTCGGTCGTAAAGAGCAGGATGATACCAGTAACAAATGGTTTATCGGCAAGCCTATCGGTGAGATATGGGATTATAAGGTAACGGGTATCTGGCAGACGGATGAAGTGGAAGAAGCTGCCAAGGTAGGTCAGAAACCGGGTGATCCGAAGGTCGAGAACTATTACACAGCTGATGATAAAATCAATGCTGACGGTAGCCGCACTCCGGTTTACAATGATAACGACAAGCAGTTCTTGGGTACTACGAATGCTCCTGTCCGTTGGTCTTTGCGTAATGAGTTCACTATTCTGAAGAATATAGATTTCTCTTTCAACCTTTATTCTTATATGGGGCATAAGAGCCTTGAAGGTTACTATCTTAACAATGATAATGGAGGTTCTTTGATGACCTATGGCTTCAATACTTTCAAGAAGGATTATTGGACGCCTGAAAACCCGAGCAATACCTATGCACGCCTTGAGGCGCAGGGCCCCGATGGTGCGACCGGTGCACAACGTCTCCATAACCGTAATTTCATTCGTCTGGATAATATTTCTTTGGCTTATACGTTGCCTCAGAAACTGACGAAAAAATGGCAGATTGACCGTGTAAAGCTTTATACTACCGTACGTAATGTAGCCACTTGGGCTGCCGATTGGGAATATGCCGACCCTGAAACCGGTGGTTTGGCTACCCGTACCTATACATTTGGATTAAATTTAACCTTCTAAAAACTAGAAACAATGAAAAATAATATCAAAAATAAGCTTTCTAAAGGTTTTCTGATTCTTATGGGAGCAGCATTTCTGTCAAGCTGTACAGATGATTTCTTGAAACCTGACCCCTTGTCTTTCTATGAACCGGAAACAACATTTACAACAGAATCCGGTTTGAAGTCCGTACTTGCCATGTGCGACCGCCATCTGCGTTTGTACTGGACCAACTATGAGGCCAATAATATACGTGTACCTATTGGTACTGAATATCTGTTCTCGGATGTAGCCATTTACGGTAAGACGGATAATGTGGGTGGAGCCTATGGAACCTGGGCTACCCGGTTGACACCGACAAGTGGCATAGCCAATGGTGACGACAACCAAATTAAATATTTCTGGGACCAGCATTATTCCGGTATCAAATATGCCAATACAATTTTGAGCTACATTGATGCAGTAGAAGGGTTGGGTGAAGAGAAGAAAAACGAGTATAAAGGTCGTGCTTATTTTCACCGTGCCTATCGTTATCTGGCCCTCGTATTTCAATTTGGAGATGTACCTTTGGTGACGAAGATTCTGGAAGGTCCAAAACGTAACTATAAATCCACCAAGAAGGAAGCTATTCTGGAAATGATTACTCAGGATATGGAGAAAGCGGTAGAATGGGTACCCGAACAAGCTCAGACCGAATATATTGGTATGGTGAATAAGGGAGCTTGCCGTCAGTTGCTTATTAAATGTTATTTGGCTACCGGACGTTTTGCTGAAGCTGAAGCCCAAGCTGATATCCTCATCAATCAGTCGGGTTATTCTTTAATGCAAGAGACTTTCGGCACTTTTAATGATGGTGGGGAACCGGAAACTTGGAAAATCACAGACAATGTGATTTGGGATTTACACCGTCCTGAAAACAAACTGATTGCAGCTAATAAAGAGGTGATAATGGGTATGCCCAACAATACGGCAGATTCTCATACAGACTTTTTGACTATGCGTATCTTTGGTCCGATGTGGAGTGATAATGGCTATCTGTTGTCTCCGGATGGAAAGGCGGGGGCTGTGAATTATGCACGCAATCATGCGAATTATGACAAAAGTCTTGACTTTTTACGTGCTTTTGGCCGTGGTATCGCTACTGTCAGCGGTGCTACCGATTTCCAACAACATGGAATGTGGGTGGTGAATGGTGTAGAAGATACACAAGACTTGCGCCACAACCATGAAGTGGGTAACTGGGTACGTATGGAAGACTTGAAGTACAATAATCCTGAGTCTGAATATTATGGTAAGAACTTACAGCTCTATGACGACCAGGGTAAAATACTCTGTACAAACTTGATTCGTGACTGGTTTGATTTCCCGCATTACAAAATCTTCTTGGATGACGCAACAGCTGAAGCCAATCAGGGAGCTAATCAATTTAATGGTGCCACTACCGGAAGTAATGCAAACTGGTATCTCTACCGTTTGGCAGAAACTTACCTGCTGCGTGCAGAGGCTAAATTATATCAAGGTAAAGATGCTACGTCGGATGTAAACGAAGTGCGTAGACGTGCCAAGTGTTCACAGCTTTATACTTCTGTAAATATTGGTGATATAGCCAACGAACGCGCCCGTGAGTTGTATCTTGAAGAGTGGCGCGCTATGGAGTTGAAACGCATTTCCTACTGTCTGGCATTGAGTGGCAAACCTGATGAATGGGGCAATACATACAGCAAGGATAACTGGGACAAGCAGGCGGGTACCGATGCAACAGGCGGTAGCTACTGGTACCAACGTCTGACACGCTATTCTGTTTACAATCAGAATCCTAATGGTATTACGTCCGGTCCTAACACGTTGTATTTTACTTTGGACAAGCGTAATGTATACTGGCCAATTCCTAATGATGCCATTACTGCCAATAACAAGGCTCAATTGGCACAGAACTATGGCTATGACGGTTATGATGCCAATATCCAGATGTGGGATAATTGGGAAGATGCAGTAGCCGATGAGGATATCACAGAATAAATAATTCTTATAATAAATCACTCGTTTTCAATAGGTACTATTGTAGGGAGCCCACTCTTTGGCCGGAAAGGGTGGGCTCTTTTCCTTTTTAATTTTAATGACCATGAAAAAACTGAATCATTTTATTTTTATTGCATGCAGTATATTTTGTATGGGTATTCTTGACGCTTGCAGTAATGACGCCGAAACTCCTACCTCAATTGATATTCAAGATATTTGTGGAGTTTATACTCCGCAACAAGTAAAAATGACCTTTAATGGTGAAGATATGCCTGCTTTGGGGAATGCCTCCTTGACAATGGAATCTTTGGACAATCATTCTAAAGATGAGATGGAGGGAGATTATAAAATACTGTTGGCGCTGCCTCCACTTTGGCCGAATTTGGCTACAGTGAGTACGTCGCCGGTATTCGATAATGTTACTTTAGAGGTTGAGGCATCCGCTTCACCGGAGGAGGTTGTATTGGAAGGGATGTCCAAGCAGCCTGAACATGAACTCGTTGTGAAAGGAGTTTATAAAGAGGGTATATTGAATTTGGATTTGACCTATTCTATTACTTCCTCAATGCTGGTAGGAAAGAAGTTTCTTTTTGAGTTCGGCAGGCAATCATTGGATTTTGACTTTTTGAATCCTTCTTTATCATCGATAGAATGGAAGGGAAGCCAGATACCGGTGGAAGAATTTGTAAGCGATGCCATTACTCCTGTATTAGATGCCATCGGCAGACGTCTGGGCGGTTTCCTTTGTGCGGAGCTTGTTCCGGAAGCTTCCGTACATCTGAGTATAAAGCCGGAGGGAGCGGGTGACGTCATCACAGTGCCGGGAAAGCATGGCCTTTGTAACCCGAATAATGGTTTTGCTTATTTTGTGACAGACCAGGACGGTGCATCGTGCTTGACTGAAAAGATAATGGGAAGTTCATTCTTTAAGTATAATCTCTTCTTTTCTTCCATCAATGATTATTTCTATTTCGTACCTGTCTTTTATTTGAAAGATGTTCAGGACGAGCTGAAACTAGCCTTTGATACTCCGGTCAATTCTTTCTTTTATGGCTTGCTGTTTGAGTGGTTGGAAAATGTGGGAATGACGGAACTTTCTTCAGAGGAAATGGAAAAGGCATATAAACTGGCTCACTTACTTCAAGATAAAACGATAAGATATATCCGATTGACGGGAACAGCCATTGAATAAACTTGTATAATAGTCCTTTTTTGTATGAAGACAGTTAAATTTCTTTTTGTTTTACTTTTTATCCTGAGCACTCCGTTGCAGCTTTTCGGTCGAGTTACGGAGTCTGCTGAAAACTTGCTGCGCATCATTCACAAAGTGAACCGTCACTGGCAGGAAAACAACTCTCCGCAAGTACGTTCTTTTTGGGACAATGCTGCCTATCACACGGGCAATATGGAGGTCTATGAATTGACCGGTAACACCGCTTATCTGAAATATTCCACCGATTGGGCGGAATACAACCATTGGAAAGGAGCCGCTTCGGACAATAAGGCGGAGTGGAGATACGGTTATGGCGAGACTCCGCAGTATGTGCTCTTCGGCGATTGGCAATGTTGTTTCCAGACCTATGCCGATTTGTATGGCATCCGGGGTGATGACCGGAGGATAGCCCGTGCCCGTGAAGTGTTGGAGTATCAGATGGGGACTGATAAAAATGACTACTGGTGGTGGGCTGACGGGCTTTATATGGTGATGCCCGTGATGACCAAACTGTATAGAATCACGAAAAATCCTCTTTATCTGGAAAAGTTGTACGAATACTTTTCGTATGCAGACAGTGTGATGTACGACCCGGAAGCAGGGTTGTACTACCGTGACGGCAGCTTTGTCTATCCCAGGCATTCCATCCTCGGCGGCAAGAAGGACTTTTGGGCGCGTGGTGACGGCTGGGTACTTGCCGCTTTTGCCAAGGTGTTGCAGGATTTGCCGGAAACCGACAAACATCGCCAGCTTTATATCGACAGGTATCTTGCGATGGCGGGAGCTTTGGCCAAATGCCAGCATCCCGATGGATACTGGACCCGTAGCCTGCTCCAGCATGATTTTGCTCCGGGACCGGAAACAAGCGGTACGGCTTTCTTCGCTTATGGATTGCAATGGGGTATCAATAACGGCCTGCTCGACGGTGTAGTTTATCAACCGGTGGTAGACAAGGCTTGGAAGTACCTGTCCACCGTAGCCTTACAACCCGATGGCAGTGTAGGATATGTGCAGCCCATCGGTGGAAGTGCCATTCCCGACCAGGTGCTGAGTGTAGGTTCTACGGCAAATTTCGGGGTAGGCGCCTTTCTGTTGGCCGCTTGCGAGAGATACCGTTATCTCCGGCGAGAGAGTTGGAAGGATATGGATGGAAATTACATCAATGCCCACGGAGGTGGCATATTGCCTTACAATGGTAAATATTACTGGTTTGGCGAACACCGCCCGGCAAAAGGCTTTTCCACACAAGTCGGGATAACCTGCTATTCATCCGACGATTTGGCAAACTGGAAGTACGAAGGGGTAGCTCTGGCTGTGTCCGAGGAAGAGGGTTCGGACATAGAACGTGGATGTATAATGGAGCGTCCTAAAGTGATATACAACGGAAAAACGGGTAAGTTTGTCTTATGGTTCCATCTGGAACTGAAAGGTAGGGGATATGGACCTGCGCGTGCTGCAGTTGCCGTCAGTGACCGTCCCGAAGGGCCTTACCGTTTCGTCTCTTCCGGTCGTGTCTGTCCGGGCAGATGGCCCATAAATATGACGGAAGAGGAACAGAACGCCACTTGGGAGGATGAAAAATATCGGAAATGGTGGACACCGGTATGGCATGAGGCCATAGAGAAGGGGATGTTTGTGAAACGCGACCGGCAAGGCGGGCAGATGTCACGTGACATGACTCTGTTTACAGACGATGACGGCAAGGCCTATCATATCTATTCTTCGGAGGACAATCTGACTTTGCAGATAGCCGAACTGACGGAGGACTACCTTTCCCATTCGGGACGCTACATCCGCATCTTCCCTGCCGGACACAACGAGGCGCCGGCCATCTTCAAGAAAGACGGCACTTATTGGATGATAACCTCCGGCTGTACCGGTTGGGCACCCAATGCAGCGCGTCTGTTCTCGGCTCCTTCCATCTGGGGACCGTGGACACAGCATCCCAACCCTTGTCGGGGTGAGGGAAGTGATAGGACTTTCGGCGGTCAAAGCACTTACGTATTGCAGCTTCCCGGTAACCGCTACCTTTTCATGGCCGATATTTGGCGGCCCAAGAGCCTGATGTATTCGGAATATCTTTGGATTCCGGTCCGGTTTGATGAAGAGGGGATGCCTTATCTTACCCTTTCCGGCAAATGCAATCCGTCAGATGGTCGTTGATAAACCCCGAAGCTTGCAGATGGGCATAGCAAATGGTAGAGCCGAAGAACTTGAATCCCCGTTTTTTCATGTCTTTGCTCATGGCATCTGATTCGGGAGATGATACCGGAATCTCACTCAATGACTGAAAATGATTGATAATGGGGTTCCGGTTGGGGAAGAAGGATAGCGTATAGTTGTAAAAGCTGCCGAATTCTTTCTGTATGGCAAGAAACAGCTTTGCATTGGTGATGGTCGACTTGATTTTCAGACGGTTTTTCACGATGCCGTCAAAGTGCATCAGCCGTTCCACGTCTTCGTCGGTCATTTGCGCCACTTGCGCGGCATCGAAATTGCAAAAGGCTTTGCGGTAGCCTTCCCGCTTTTTGAGGATGGTTATCCAGCTCAGTCCCGCCTGAGCACTTTCCAATACAAGAAACTCGAATAGTGTCTTGTCGTCTGTTACCGTTTTTCCCCACTCTTCATCGTGGTATTTCACATACAGCTCGTCGGTTCCGCACCAGCCGCAACGTCCGTTTGTTATGTCTTGCATAAGCGTAATTAATATATGTAATGAAGTGCTAAGATATTGTTTTCATTGCGAACAAACAAATCTATCCATTCAGAATGGACAGTTCTCATATTCTTTCTTACTTTTGCAAAAAGGTAACGGGTGGTTTGAACGCCTGAAAAACAAGAAAATTAATAATAAAGAATGGAAAAGACTTGGAGATGGTTTAGCAAGAAAGACAAGATAACCCTTGCCATGTTGCAACAGATAGGAGTGGAAGGCGTTGTCACTGCCTTGCATGAAGTTCCCAACGGTGAAATATGGACGTTGGAAGCCATTGAAGATTTGAGGGATTATATTGAATCCTTCGGATTGCGCTGGTCTGTAGTAGAAAGTCTGCCGGTGTGCGAGGCTGTCAAATATGCGGGGAGTGAGCGTGACCGATTGATAGAGAACTACAAGATAAGCCTTGCCAATCTCGGCAAGGCAGGCATCCGGACGGTATGCTACAACTTCATGCCGGTGATTGACTGGATTCGCACGGACTTACAACATCCCTGGGAAGACGGGACATCTTCTCTTTATTTCGACAGAATCCGTTTTGCCTACTTCGACCTGAAGATATTGGAACGGGAGAATGCGGAAGCCGATTATTCTCCGGAAGAGCTGGACAAGGTGGCAGAACTGGATAAGGTGATTACGGAGTCTGAAAAGGCAGAGCTGGTAGATACGATTATCGTAAAGACACAAGGATTCGTAAATGGCAACATCAAGGAAGGTGACAAGGAGCCGGTAACCCTGTTCAAACGTTTGCTGGCGCTATACAAAGGGATAGACCGGGAGGCTCTGCGCGAGAATATGCGTTATTTCTTGTCTGCCATCATGCCGGTATGCGAGGAATATGGGGTGAATATGTGTGTACACCCCGATGACCCTCCTTTTCAGGTATTGGGGTTGCCGCGCATTGTGACAGACGAGGCAGATATTGCCTGGATACTGAGTGCAGTGGACAATCCCCATAATGGCCTGACTTTTTGCGCCGGTTCATTGAGTGCGGGTGAACAGAATGATACCCGTGAACTGGCAAGGAAGTTTGCCAGGCGTACCCACTTTGTGCATTTGCGCAGTACGAAGGCAATACCGGGTGGAAACTTTATCGAAAGTTCCCATCTGGAGGGAAGGGGACACCTCATTGATTTGATTCGTATCTTTGAGAAAGAAAATCCGGGATTGCCGATGCGTGTGGACCACGGTCGCATGATGTTGGGCGACGAGGATAAAGGGTACAATGCAGGTTATTCTTTTCATGGCCGTATGCTGGCATTGGCTCAAGTGGAGGGAATGCTGGCTGTGGTAGACGATGAATTGTACGGAAAATCTGTTTGATTGATTTTAAGTTAGGCACGGATTACGCGAAAAATCATGGATATTCTTCATTTATTATCCATGATTTTTCATGTAATCCGTGTCTAAAGAATCTATTAGTGTTGTAAATCCGGCCTAATAGTTGAAAGCCTTGGATTTTACGTAAACCTTGAAGTCTTTGATTCCACCCGGTACCTCGCTTTCCATTCTGGGTAGATATTGTATGCCGGTCAGGGTGCGGGTACTACCCAAGTCAATCACGACAGAATGCGGGTATGGAGTGTCTTTTGTTGTGCTCCAATAGGTTGATTCCTGGAGGTCGAAGATTTTGTCCGCAGAACAGTTGACGTGGGATACGTCTTCGCTGTCGGCATAATTGACAATCCAGGGTTCGCGTGACAGACGTTCCCCATTCTCATCCAGCAGATACATTTCGGCAATGCAAGCCAGGTCTTTTCCATCTTGTGCACTCAAGGCTTCCAGGCAGACATAACGTCCGGTGACGGGTTGGTCGAATTTGCGTTCCTGCCAACCGTTGCCGGGATTGAAGCTGCCGGAGAGGACGGGCTGCTCACCGGACAAGTCGAGATTTTCACCCTCATTGCGGTGCGTCAGCGGTTTGGTGACGAGCAACTGGTCCAGTAATGGCTCGCTCAGTCCTTCGGACTTAACTTCTTTGGGACCGATGATGTCGAAGACAATCACTTCATTCTCACCTTTCTTCAACCAGCATCCCGGGATGTAGAGGGTCTGTTGCGGGCCGATTTCCCAAATGCGTCCCATGGCGTGCCCGTTGACGTAGACAAGTCCCTTGCCCCAAGTTTCGAAGTTTAGGAATGTGTCGCTGGGCTTGTTCACCTTAAAGGTGGCACGGTAGCAACCCGGAATGCGTTGTCCTAACTCATCTTTCAGTGAGCCGATGGGCTGGAACTTCATGTTCTTATAGAAATTGTATGTATCTTCGAGATTATAGACTTCCCAATCCTTCAGGTTGCAGGTGAAAGGACGGCCGTCGATGTCTACGGTAAGTTCTACGCTTTGGGTGATACCCTTGAAGTCCTTGATGGCACGTCCAAAGTTGATGCGGCCCATGGCTTCTACCAGAATGTCGAGGCGTGCACCTTTGGGGCAGGCGGGGAATTCCAGTTGCTTTTCACCGTTGCGGCGGTCCAGTTTGCCGATGTATTTGCCATCCAGGAAAACTTGGGCATAATCGTGCGCATCGTTCACAGTGAGCAGGGACGGGGTTTTCATCTCGGGCAGTGTGGTGCGGTAGAGAATACTTCCGAATCCCTGGTTATATTCCTCCATGGTACGGATATTGCGGTCTTTCTTGGCAGCAGGAAGATTGTCGAACAAAGGAGCCATCTCTGTAAATTGGAAAGACGGAATACGGATGGGCTTGATTAAAGCGGGAACTTTAGCCTGCTTCTCGCCGTTCATGTATTTGGACAATGCTTTTCGCAATTCCCAGTATTTGGGAGTGGTCTGTCCCGATTCGCTGATGGGGGCGTCGTAGTCGTAAGAGGTTACGTCAGGGGCGAATCCGGGTGAGTTGGCTCCTGCCCAGTGTCCCCAGTTGGTCCCTCCGTGGGTCATGTAGAGGCTGAAGGAGATGCCTTTGGACAACATCTCGTCAATGCCGGCAATCATGTCGGCAGCCGGACGGGTTTCGTGGTTGGCTCCCCACTTGTCGAACCAGCCGCTCCAGAATTCGGAGCACATCAGCGGGCTATCAGGACGGAGTTTCTTCAGCGGTGCAAACTGTTGGTCGATGTTGGCTCCTGTACCGAAGTTCATGGTCCATACCAGGTCGTGGAGTCCGTTCTTGGTGAAGTTGGACGCCCAGTCGCATTGGAACAGTGCTACGCCGAGGTAGTTGGCGCGTACGATGTCGCGGATTTGCGATACGTAGCCTTTGTCTTCCCCGTAGGAGCCGTATTCGTTCTCTACTTGTACCATGATGATGGGACCTCCGTTCTGTATGGTCATACCGGCTACCTGCTCGGCAACGGCTTTTTCGAAGATACCTACACGCTCCATAAAGTAGGGGTCGGATTCGCGCAGGCGGATATCTTTTTTCTTGAGTAACCACCAGGGCAGTCCGCCCATTTCCCATTCGGCACAGACATACGGTCCCGGGCGCAGGATGACATACATGTCGTTCTGCTGGCATAGGCGGCAGAATTCCGCCAGGTCATTCTGTCCGGTGAAGTCGAACACTCCCGGCTGAGATTCGTGGGAGTTCCAGAATACATAAAGGCAGATGGTGTTCATGCCCAGTGCCTTGCATAGCTTGATGCGTTGGTCCCAATAGGCTTTGGGGATACGTGGATAGTGCAGCTCTGCGGCTTTGATGACAAACGGCTTGCCATTCAATAGGAATGTTCCTTTGCCGGCAGAGAAGTCGCCTTGTCCTTCCCATTGGGTACGCGGGTCCCAGCTGTCGCGCCAGGGTATCGCGATTGTGCCGTCCTTGCCGAATTCAAGCGGGAGCCATACGTAGCGTGAGTCCTCAAGGTTTTTCTTTTTCCAGCGGTCGAACATGGCAATGTAGGCATTTCCTTTTCCGTATACTTGCTGCACGTAAGTGCTTTGTGCATAGAAGGTCTTATCTGCATCAGGACCGGTACACGGATTGCCGATGGTAGTCCATTGCCCCATGATGGAGTCGGCCACAGCCAGTTCGGCAACATTGGGATCCCAGCCGGTACAACCGGAAGAGAGCATATAGTACTTGCCGTTATACTTGAATACGGCGGGTGCTTCGCGGCTTTGCTTCACGAAATTGCGTGTATAGCGACCAGTGGGCTTTAGGTAGTCATCCGTTAGTTCGCTTATATATAAGGTAGCGTTGTTTTCCGACGAGTAGAACTGATATGCCTTGCCGTTATCATCAACGAACACTGTTTGGTCGCGGCTCATCGCACCGTTGGGACGGAAGCTGCCTACATAGGTGAATGTCCCGGTAGGAGAATCGCTGACCGCTACGCCGGCACATGCCTTACTGTAGTCGGCGCTTTCCACATGCGCCCACATGACGAATTTCTTTGTCTTTTCGTTGTAAATCACTTTGGGACGTTCCAACACCTTGCTGGGGTGCAGGTCGTGTTTCTCGTCATCTTTCACGGCAGGAAGTACAATACCCTCGAACTTCCAGTTCAGCAGGTCTTTTGAAGAGTAGCAGCTGACACCGGTTACGTCGGTGCGGTAGCATTCCCACGTAGCCCATTCGGGCAGGATGGTTCCCCCTTTTTTGTATTCGCCATACCAATAGTAGGTCCCTTCGTGGTAAAGAAGGCCGCCGCCATGGGCGTTGATGGGATTGCCGTCGGTGTCTTTCCATACTTCCCCGGGTATGATTGCGGCATTTTTCGTTTGTGCTTTTGTTTTTGCAGATGGCAGGCAGCAAAGGCAGGCCAGCAATGCAAAACTCCAAATAATTTTCCTTTTCATTTAAGAATTCGGTATTAGATAATTAATAAATCGTTTATGTTTTGGGCAAAGATATGCGAAAGTTGAGAAATGGAGGGTATGTAAATGTGTCAAAAAGGAGAGATTATAGCTCTAATCTCTCCTTTTTGTGATGTTTTTCGGTCTTTTCTATTTGGTTTGTACTTGTTTCATCACCCGGAGGAAATTTCCACCCCATATCTTGGCGATGTCTGTTTCTGTAAATCCATGTTCCAGCAGACGGACGGTGATATTGATGAAATCATTGTCCCCATTGCATCCTTTGACCCCGCCTCCACCGTCGAAGTCCGAGCCAATGCCCACGTGGTCTATGCCTGCCACTTCAACCATGTGCAGCAGGTGTTTCATGAAGTCCGTAAGGTTGGTTTTCTTGGCATCCGGGTTCAGGAACTCGTCTACCAGGCAGGCTTGAGCCACACCGCCATGTGCGGCAAGGGCGCGTAGCTGTTCGTCGGTTAGATTGCGGTCGTGTCTGTAGATGGCGCTTGCAGAGGAGTGGGAGACTATGACCGGTGCTTTTGAATATTTCAGTACATCCCAGAAGGTGCTTTCGGCTGCATGGGAAAGGTCTATCATTATTCCCAGCCGGTTCATTTCTTTCACCACTTTTCTACCGTAAGGACTTAAGCCGTTCCAACGGGCAGTCGTGTCCGAAGAACTGTCGCAGATGTCATTGTTGCGGGTGTGGCAAAGGGTGATGTAGGTAACGCCTGCATCATGGAAACGGGTGATATTCTTCAAATCCTTGCCGATGCCGTATCCGTTTTCGATGCCAATATAGAAGGCTTTCTTTCCTTCGGTCTTGAGCCTGGACAAGTCATCGGGCGTGCGGGCTATGGCACATTGCTTCCCGTTCATCTCCACTTGTCGGTAGATGTGGCGTATCAACTCATCCACTCGGTCAATGGCTTTCCGACTGTTCTCTTCATCGCACGGGCCTTGGCGCACCCAGCATGCCAGGTATTGTCCATCCAATTTTCCTTCTCGCATCTTGGGCAGGCAAACCTGCGTTTTTTCGCGCGTACCTATATTATAGGAAACGTCAAAATCAAGTGGGGTGTCTGTATGCGTGTCGAGGGAGAGGGTGCGGCGGTGAATCTCTTTGGCATGCCGGTAGGTAGCTGCCTTTTGAACCAGAAAATGGAAGAATCTGGCAGAGATGCTGTCGCCTGCTGTAGCTAGAGCTTCGGGATGGAATTGCACACCCCATATCGGATATTCGTGGGAAGACTCTATAGCTTCGGGAATACTGTCTGACGACCAACCCGTTACGCTGAATCCCGGGGCAACTTGCTTGACCGCCTGGTGATGGTGGGTATTGGTGAAAAGCTGTGTCTGTCCGGTTATGGATGCCATGGCAGAACCGGGAGTGAGGTGGACGGTATGAGTTGGTACACTGCTCGGCTCCTGCTGTTGGTGGTGGACAGTGGTGTCGGGATGCTGGGTAGGGATATCCTGATAAAGGGTTCCGCCGAAAGCTACATTGATTAACTGTTCTCCCCGGCAGATGCCAAACATCGGAATGTTACGCCGGGCAGCCAGGCGGATGAGTGCCATGTCGTATACATCACGCAGGGAGTCCACCTCTCCCAGCTGTTCGATGGGCGATTCATTGAAATAGGAAGGGTGGATGTCTCCTCCTCCTATCAGAATGATACCGTCCAGCCGGTTGGCAATGTCTGTCAAGACAAGGCTATCGGTAGTGATGGGAATCAGTATAGGTGTTCCGCCTGCCTGGATTACAGACTCGGTATACGTTATCTGTGTGGATGAGCTTCGGCCCGGATGTGAGCAGGAAATGCCGATGAGAGGGGCTTTCCTGGTTGTTTTTTGGTTGGACTGTCCCATTGCCAAATATGGACATAGGACGAGCAGTGCTGTTAACAGTAGTTTGTTCATGGTTTTCGGGGGGATTCTTTTTCCTGCAAAGTTATAAGAAATATTTAAGCCGTCCAAGAAGTTGGATGACTTGTGAATTCGGGCAGTTTATTGGCAGAAGAACATTATATTTTTTGTTGGCGGAGGAAGTGTGTTATATAACATGCTTCCCGATGTTGCTTTTCTTTGAATTAATGCCTAATTTGCGCCTCACAAAAAGTTAACGGCATCATCGTATGTCAGGTTATTCACTTAAAATCTTAATATATCATGAAAGTATATCAGACGAATGAAATTAAGAACATTGCCCTCCTTGGCAATGACGGCTCGGGTAAAACCACTCTCACGGAAGCGCTGCTCTTTGAGAGTGGTATTATAAAACGTCGCGGCAGAATTACTGCCAAGAATACGGTCAGCGATTACTTTCCGGTGGAGCAGGAATACGGCTATTCTGTGTTTTCCACCGTTTTCCATGTGGAGTGGAACGGCAAGAAACTGAATATCATTGACTGCCCGGGTAGTGATGACTTTGTAGGGGCTGCCATGACGGCGCTCAACGTTACAGATACTGCCATTCTGCTGCTGAACGGGCAATACGGTCCCGAGGTAGGTACGCAGAACCATTTCCGCTACACCGAGAAACTGGGCAAACCGGTTATTTTCCTGGTAAACCAGCTCGATAATGAAAAGTGCGATTATGATATGGTGCTTGAGCAGTTGCAAACCATATACGGTCCGAAGGTGGTGCCCGTGCAATATCCGCTGGCTACCGGACCGAACTTCAATTCGTTGATCGATGTACTTTTGATGAAAAAATATTCGTGGGGACCCGAAGGTGGTGCTCCCATTATTGAAGAAATTCCGGCCGAAGAAATGGAAAAGGCTACAGAACTGCACAAGGCTTTGGTAGAAGCTGCAGCCGAACATGACGAAGGCCTGATGGAAAAATTCTTTGAGCAGGACTCTTTGACAGAAGACGAAATGCGCGAAGGTATCCGCAAGGGACTGGCTTCACGAGGTATGTTCCCGGTATTCTGCGTCTGTGCCGGCAAGGATATGGGTGTACGCCGTCTGATGGAGTTCCTGGGTAATGTGGTGCCGTTTGTGGACGAAATGCCACCGGTGCACAATACACGCGGTGAGGTGGTGAAGCCGGATTCTAACGGACCGACTTCCTTGTATTTCTTCAAGACTGCCGTTGAGCCGCATATCGGTGATGTTCAATACTTCAAGGTTATGAGTGGTAAAGTGCACGAAGGTGATGATTTTACCAATGCAGACCGCGGTTCCAAGGAACGCATCGCGCAGATTTATGCTTGTGCCGGTGCCAACCGTATCAAGGTAGAGGAAATGGTAGCCGGTGACATCGGCTGTACAGTGAAACTGAAGGATGTACATACCGGCAATACATTGAACGGTAAGGGCTCTGAAAACCGTTTCAACTTCATTAAATATCCGAACTCCAAATACTCACGTGCTATCAAGCCGTTGAACGAGTCGGATACAGAAAAGATGATGGTTGCTTTGAACCGTATGCGAGAGGAAGACCCGACATGGGTGATAGACCAGTCTAAAGAATTGCGTCAGACTATTGTACACGGACAAGGTGAATTCCATTTGCGTACCTTGAAGTGGCGTCTGGAAAACAATGAAAAACTGCAAATCAAGTTTGAAGAACCGAGAATACCGTATCGCGAAACGATTACCAAAGCTGCCCGTGCGGATTATCGCCATAAGAAGCAGTCGGGTGGTGCAGGCCAGTTCGGTGAAGTTCATCTGATTGTTGAGCCTTACTACGAAGGCATGCCGTTGCCCGAAACCTATAAATTCAATGGTCAGGAGTTCAAGATGAACGTCAAGGGTACCGAAGAAGTTCCATTGGAATGGGGTGGCAAGCTGGTATTCGTCAATAGTATTGTGGGTGGTTCCATTGATGCACGTTTCATGCCGGCCATCTTGAAGGGTATCATGTCACGTATGGAGCAGGGACCGTTGACTGGTTCGTATGCTCGCGATGTACGTGTCATCGTATATGACGGAAAAATGCATCCGGTTGACTCCAATGAAATCTCCTTTATGCTGGCGGGACGGAATGCGTTCAGCGAAGCGTTCAAGAATGCAGGCCCGAAGATTCTGGAACCCATTTATGACGTGGAAGTATTTGTTCCGTCGGACAAGATGGGTGATGTGATGGGTGACTTGCAGGGACGCCGTGCCATGATTATGGGTATGAGCAGCGAGGCCGGTTACGAAAAACTGAGTGCTAAGGTGCCTTTGAAGGAAATGTCATCCTACTCTACGGCACTTAGCTCACTGACCGGTGGACGTGCTTCGTTCATCATGAAGTTTGCCAGCTATGAACTCGTTCCGAGTGATGTGCAGGATAAACTGATTAAGGAATTTGAGGCCAAGCAAGCTGAAGAATGATTTTCAGGGGTTGGTAGTTTGGTTGTTGTAACTACCGGCTGCTAATATAACAATTGTTAAAGCCGTTGTTACTTCATGGCAAGTAATAACGGCTTTTTTCATTAACGTAGATTAAGAACATGCAGAATTGTGAATTGAATGATTAATTTTTTATTAAATTTGCAAACCAAAGGCTTGTGTTTTTGTTATAATGCTCATAATACAACCTAAAAAATGGTCTTCGGTTAATTTACGAGAACGTCCGGTTAAATCAGGTTAATTGGTTAGGAGTGTTAATTAGGGAGTGTTAATTTTGTGACTATGAAAAAGTCAACTATATGGATATTAGGTGTTGTTATGGGGCTTTCCTTCCTTAGTTTGCTGTATCTGCAGATAAGCTATATTGAGGAAATGGTGAAGATGCGTAACGGACAATTTGATGAATCGGTGAAGCGTGCGTTGATGGCTGCTTCGAAAGAGGCGGAGTCCGCAGAGGTTGTGCGTTGGCTGAATGAGGATATCTCCGAGGCGGAAAAGAAGGCGTGGGAACAATCGCAAAGCAGTAGCGGAGTGATGCGTACCCAGCGGTTTGTGATGACAGCTCCGGATGGCAGTGTCCGTTCTTCGGTGGAATTGAAAACTTTCAGTAACGAGCCTTCTGAATTGCCAAGAGCAATGATTTCACGCAAACATGGAGCAAAAACCATTCCTCAGACTTCACGCTCGCAGATAGAGATGCTTAAAAACCGCTATCTTTACCAGCGTGCATTGGTGGACGAGGTGGTGTTGCAGATGGTATACAATGCCAGCGACAAGCCGATTGAGGAGCGTGTTAATTTCAAAAGTCTGGACCAGTATCTAAAAGCAGGTCTGATAGAGAATGGTCTCGGTGATATGGATTATCACTTCAAGGTGATAGACCGGGAAGGTCGGGAGGTATACCGTTGTGCGGATTATAGCGATGCAGGGAGTGAAAGCTCTTATTCGCAGCCATTGTTTTTGAATGACCCACCAGCCCGTATGAGTATCGTCAAGATACATTTTCCGGGAAAGAAGGATTATATCTTCGATTCGGTCAGGTTTATGATACCGTCGATGATATTTACTTTTGTACTGCTGGTGACGTTCATCTTTACGATTTACATCGTATTCCGCCAGAAGAAGCTGACGGAGATGAAGAATGATTTCATCAACAATATGACGCACGAGTTCAAGACGCCGATATCGACGATTTCTCTGGCGGCACAGATGTTGAAAGACCCGGCTGTGGGCAAGTCTCCGACTATGTTCCAGCATATATCGGGTGTCATCAACGATGAAACGAAGCGCTTGAGGTTCCAGGTAGAAAAAGTGCTTCAGATGTCGATGTTTGACCGTCAGAAGGCTACTTTGAAGAATAAGGAACTGGATGCCAACGAGCTGATAGCGGGTGTTATCAACACGTTTACACTGAAAGTGGAGCGTTATAATGGAAAGATTGAATCGGAGCTTAAAGCTACCAACTCTGCCATTTTTGCCGATGAGATGCATATCACCAATGTGATTTTCAATCTCATGGATAATGCAGTGAAGTATAAACGTCCGGATGCGGATCTGCAACTGACGGTGAAGACTTGGAATGAGCCTGGCAAACTGATGATTTCCATCCAAGATAACGGCATCGGCATCAAGAAGGAGAATTTGAAAAAGATATTCGAGAAGTTCTATCGCGTGCATACAGGTAATCTGCACGATGTGAAAGGCTTCGGCTTGGGACTGGCTTATGTGAAGAAGATTATCATGGATCATAAGGGAACTATCCGGGCAGAAAGTGAACTGAACGTAGGAACTAAATTTATTATTGCATTACCTTTATTAAAAAATTGATTGATATGGACGAGAAACTGCGTATTTTATTGTGCGAAGATGATGAAAATCTTGGCATGCTTTTAAGAGAATATTTACAGGCAAAAGGTTACGCTGCCGAGTTATATCCCGATGGAGAAGCAGGATACAAGGCTTTCCTGAAGAATAAATATGACCTGTGTGTGTTTGACGTGATGATGCCGAAGAAGGATGGCTTTACTTTGGCACAGGAGGTTCGCGCAGCAAATGCGGAAATTCCTATTATCTTCTTGACGGCCAAAACCTTGAAAGAAGATATTCTGGAAGGTTTCAAAATCGGTGCGGACGATTATATCACCAAACCGTTCAGTATGGAAGAGCTGACTTTCAGAATTGAAGCAATCTTGAGACGTGTCCGTGGCAAGAAGAACAAAGAAAGCAGCATTTACAAGATTGGTAAGTTTACGTTTGATACCCAGAAACAGATTTTGTCAACGCCTGAAAAGCAGACCAAACTGACTACAAAAGAATCCGAATTGCTGGGCTTGCTTTGTGCACACGCCAACGAAATCCTGCAACGTGACTTTGCATTGAAGACTATCTGGATTGACGATAACTACTTCAATGCGCGTAGCATGGACGTATATATTACCAAATTGCGTAAGCACCTGAAAGAAGATGAATCTATCGAGATTATCAATATTCATGGAAAGGGATATAAACTGATAACTCCGGAAGCCGAGTCCTGATGGGGATCCGGCTTCGGACAATGGGAAATAAAAAAAGGCGGTTGCAGTGCAATCGCCTTTTTTTATTTCTTTTTCTCGGTATTAATCCGCAATTCTCTTGTTGATAAGAATGTAAGAAATCAATCCTATTACAATTAAAACAGCGCTGGTGCCCAGAATCGCGTTGTTGTTTACATTGCCGGTAAAAGAACATGCAACCAAGATTACAGCTCCTACCAAGATTAATATCAATCCCAGATTTTTTAATAAGCCTTTCATGTGTGTGTATTTTAATAGATTATTATTTTCGTATTCTTGTCACAAAGAAAAGCATAATTCTTTAACAAGCGAAATTATTTTTGCAAAAAATCCATATTTTAATAAAGAATGGAAGATGAGGAATGAAAAATGACGCTTCATCCCCTTGTTTTCTCCTCCCTTAATCTCTAATCCTTAACCCCTAATCCCTATATCTTAGTCCTTCGTATTGAAGAAAATCTTCCTCAGCACCTCCTGGCTCACACTGAGCTCTTCGATGGTGATGCCTTTCAAGGCTTCTTTGAGAGTCTGGTTGGCAATGACGCGTGCACGTTCTTCCAGTTCCTTGCCGTCCTTGGTCAAATGTATCAGATTGGTACGGCGGTCTTTCTTGTCCGATATGCGCACGACGAGATGCTGACGCTCCATATTGTCTATTAAGCGCGTCATGCTGGGCTTGTCTTTGAAAGTTGCATTACACAACTCTTGTTGTGTCACCCCGTCCTTTTCCCATAAGAAGATGAGGACAGTCCACTGTTCCGGAGTAATCTCCAGACCGTTCTGACGGAAGTTACGGGACAGTTTGCGGTTAATGGCAGCCGACACTTTACCGTTCAGTATGGCAAAGATAAGGCGGATATCAAAGTTAAATTGCTCTATCATGAAATTATTGTTTAAACAACTTTGCAAAGATAAGGCAAGCTGAAGACAATTCCTATATCCCTACACAAAAAAACATTAAATGTTTGTAGTTCAAAATAAAATGTCTACCTTTGCACCGCATTTTTAAAACGAATAATTTATTTATTTAATTAAACGAGTATGAATCAATACGAAACCGTTTTCATT